>Ga0209833_1001590_pt1 | contig 14804 bp, 10 predicted proteins | sample COGITO_mtgs_1105_3_FD_184797 | JGI IMG/M metagenome (GOLD analysis project Ga0209833, IMG submission 184797) | Pelagic marine microbial communities from North Sea - COGITO_mtgs_110506 (SPAdes) (version 2) | ecosystem: Environmental > Aquatic > Marine > Epipelagic ... | reverse complement strand
AAAACTGCATTTCCATGAACACGTTTGAAAAAGAATGCTAATAAAAAAATACCCAATACATTTCCGTAAAATAAAGATCCAATAATATTAACTAGTTGAATTAAATTATCGAATAGATTTGCAATACAGGCTATAGCAATAGCTAATAAACCCCAAACTAAGGTTAGCCATTTTGAGGCTTTTACATAGTGAGCCTCATCTTTTCCGAAAGCAATATTTCTTTTGTAAACATCTATTGTTGTTGTAGAGGCCAACGCATTCAACTCTGATGCAGTTGATGACATGGCTGCAGCCAAAATAACAGCCAATAATAAGCCAATAATACCTTTTGGAAGGTTATTTACTATAAAATGAATAAAAACATAGTCTTTATCATTCTCTTCAATTTTTTTGTCAGAATTTTCGGCAACTTTCTTGATGATATTTTTAGCTTGTTGCTTTAATGATTTATCTTGATTGTTGAGTTCTAGGATTAAACCCCTTTCATTTTCTTGTATACCATCTAACAAAAGTGTTTTCTTTTGAGTTTCTATAGATATATGTTCTTTTTCTAATTCTTTAAATTCATCGTAATACTTAGAACTGATAACAGCTTCATTGGCTTTTGGATTAAAGTTTAATGGAGATGCATTAAATTGATAAAATACAAAAACCATTACCCCTGTTAACAATATAAAAAATTGCATAGGTACTTTTAACAAACCATTGAATAGAAGACCCAATTGACTTTCTCTTAGAGATTTTCCAGACAAATATCTTTGCACCTGACTTTGATCTGTTCCAAAATAAGAAAGCATCAAAAATGTACCACCTAAAAACCCTGTCCAAACTGTATACTTTTTATCTAAATCAAATGAAAAATCTAATACTTTCATTTTATCACTTGCTCCTGCAATATCTAATGCTTTAGAGAATGTTATACCGTCTGGGATATAGAACATAATTAGAGTAAAAGCAGTTACCATCCCAAAAAATATAATGATCATTTGCTGTTTTTGTGTAACATTCACTGCCTTAGTACCACCAGAAACAGTATAAAATATAACCAATAAACCAATAACTATATTAAGTACTATTAGATCCCAACCTAGAACATAGGATAAAATAATTGCCGGAGCATAAATAGTAATTCCAGCAGCAAGGCCTCGTTGAATTAAAAATAAAAATGCAGTAAGCGATCTTGTTTTTAAATCAAATCTAGTTTCTAGATATTCATATGCTGTATAGACATTTAATTTATAGTAAATTGGAATAAAAACCAGACAAATAATAACCATGGCTATAGGTAAACCAAAGTAGAATTGTACAAAACCCATTCCGTCATGGAAAGCCTGACCTGGTGTAGATAAAAAAGTAATGGCACTCGCTTGAGTAGCCATTACAGACAATCCTATAGTCCACCATTTAGTATCATTACCTCCTTTGATATAATCTTTCACTCCGCTATCCATTTTACGGGTCTTATAAACTCCGTATAAAACAATAAATAGCAACGTTGTTACTAAAACAAACCAATCTAATGGATGTAAATCTGGTACTCCCATAATTACCTAGTAAAAAATTGTGTTATAAAATAAAAAATAAGAATGTATATAACATTTACAATCAGCACAATTGAATATATTTTTTTCCAAAGTTGTTTTTCAATTTTCATTATTAGTTTTTTAATTGCTTTTGTTGCTGAATACGTTGTTTACCTATGGATAAAATATTTGCAAATAACTTATAAGCTCCTGGAACTCCTGCTGGCAATTCTCTAAAAAAACTTAATCCAGTATATATGTAGTTCCCTTTTCCATATTTAGCAACTAATAAACTACCTTTCTTTGGATTCTCTCCTTTGTCGTTCATGGATAAAATAGGAGTATATTCTGAACTCCAAGAATTAGGAAAATACAAACCTCTTTCTTGAACCCATCCATCAAAATCTTTTTCAGTAATTTTATTAGGGAAATTCATTATTGGATGATTTTTCTCTAAGATTTCTACCGTAGCATTTTCATCAGTTACTCTGTCTCTAGATAATTTTAATTTAAATGGAGCAGCTACATCAACCCTTCGACTAGTATTATATTGAACTACCATATTTCCACCATTTTTTACATATTCTAGTAAAAATTTTTGTTTATATTTTAATACGGAAATTGTGTTATAAGCTCTAATTCCTAAAACAATAGCATCAAACTTTTTTAAATTTTCTGTATTAATTTCTTCGGGATTAATCATCTGTACAGCATAACCAATTTGTTTTAAACTTTCTGGAACAACATCTCCGGCACCTTTAATGTAACCAATAAAATTTCCTGCTTTTTGTATACTCAACCGAACTACTTTTGCTTCTGATTTTTGCAATACAGATTGCTTTGGAATGTGATCATATTTAATTTCTATTAATTCTTTATCAAATTGGTTATCACCTATGAGTAAAGTTGCTTCAATAATTCCTTGCGAGTCATCAACCGGAGGAATTACTTTGAATTGAAAATTTTGGACATCCCCTTTTTGTTTGATGTCTACATCAATAAAACTGGGTGAAACCTGCCATTTTTTTGGCACCTTTAAAGATAATTTCCCCATAACATTACTAGCCCCTGATCTTACTTCCACAGATATTAAACGCTCTTTTAAATCCGAGAATAACACCACTTTTTCCTTAAGTTTTGTAGTTACAATCGGTAGTATTTCAAACGGTTCGTATAATTCACCTTTGTCTCTTTTTGAATATCGATGAATGACTTCTTTTTTTATCTTAATGGGTTGACTATCTACTAAAAGATTAAAATAAACAGCTACCTTTCTAGGTGTTTCAGGTTTTCCAATTAACTGATTATCAAACACTTGATACATCCCTAAAGTTCCTTTTGACTGTAACCAATAAGGATCTGTGTAATGTAAGTTGTTTAACTTAATAGTCTGTTTAAACTCTTGTTTTTGGTTACCCTGTAACAGTATATCTGTTTTTATTTTTTGGAGATTACTAGTTTTAAAACTCATTGATTCTAAATAGACAGGCACCTCAGAATTTCTATTTAAAACTTCAATATTGATAGTTATATTTTCGTTTGGAACACTACTAGCACTTTGTGCAGATGCTTCTAAATATAATCCTGCACAAGCTTCAATAATTTGACTAATTTGTTCGGATTTAATTCTTTTCCAATGAATATCCTTGAGAGATTGGATTTTCTTGTAGGCTTTCATTAAATCCTTCAAATGTTTTGCAGGTTCAGCAAAATTAAAATTCTTCTCTATTTCATATAGTATATCACCAATTTCTCCTCCACCTTGAAGTCGATTCCAAGTGGTATTAATACCAGCAAAAATATCATTAGAATCTTTAGGTCTATCTCCTTTTAAAAATTCTAAAAATTCTTTTTGACTTCCTCTGTTGGTTAGTCTTCCAAAACCTTGACATAGATGCTGACTGCTAGCTAGAGCTGCAACCTCATTGTTGGATAGTCCTTTTAAAGGATAATAAACTCCGACGTCTACTGAAGTTAATTTACCTTCTGTAGCATTTTTAAACGCTTCTTCTGTTTTATAAAACCAAGAAGATGTATTAAAATATACACGTTTAGGTTGCCAAGTATCTGTGTATTTTAACTGATCTGAAAAATTTATAGCATCATCAGCTAAATCAAAAGCTTCAAGACTTAACATGGCCGAAGTTGTATGATGTCCATGAGTAGTTCCGGGAGTTCTATGATTAAATCTATTGATAATTACATCCGGTTTAAAAGTTCTAATAGCCCAAACTACATCACTTAAAACTTTTTCTTTATCCCAAATATCCAAAGTTTCTTCTGGGTGTTTAGAATATCCAAAGTCATTAGCTCTCGTAAAAAACTGCTCACCTCCATCTATTCTTCTAGCAGCTAAAAGTTCTTGAGTTCTTATGACACCTAATAGCTCTCTTATTTCGGATCCAATCAGATTCTGTCCTCCATCTCCTCTAGTTAATGATAAATAACCAGTTCTAGCTTTCACATGATTTGATAAATAGGATATTAAACGAGTATTTTCATCATCTGGATGCGCAGCTATATACAAAGCAGTGCCTAAAAAATTTAATTTCTGAATTTTCTCATAAATTTCATTGGAAGATAATTTTGTTGGCTTTTGTGAAGAAATTTGAAAACTTACAAGTAGAAATAAAAATGTAGTAATCCAGTTTTTCATAGTATTATTGGGTTTCATCGCTAACAAATGTAGCATTTTAAATCTTCATTTAAAATTGCAAAAACAATTTAACATATTTCAAAAACCCCCATTGATTCACATACTTATTTAATCAAAAAAGCTATCAACAATAAGAGTAAAATGTTGATAACAATATTTTCAAAATCACTAATTTCCAATATCTTTGTAATTGAACCATACCTTAACAAATATCAAAATGAAATTTATCGTATCAAGCTCGCAATTATTAAAACAACTACAAGTTTTAGGCGGAGTTATTAACAGCAATAACACCTTACCTATATTAGATAATTTCTTGTTTGAAGTTTCTGAAAATCAATTAAAAATTTCTGCATCTGATTTAGAAACAACTATGAGTGCAGTAGTTACAATAGAATCTGATACATCTGGCTCTATCGCAATATCAGCTAGATTACTCCTAGATACTTTAAAAACATTTCCAGATCAGCCATTAACTTTTAAAACTGATAGTGATAGCATCATAGAAATAATTTCTGATCAAGGTAAGTATGACATGGCATACTTTGGAGGTGATGAGTTCCCAAAATCTGTGAGCATACCTTCACCAAGTAAAACAATCATACCATCTAATATTTTAGCTACAGCTATATCAAAAACAATTTTTGCTGCAGGTAATGATGATTTACGACCAGTAATGAGTGGAGTCTTTTTTCAATTTAGTTCACAAAATTTAACCTTTGTAGCAACAGATGCTCACAAATTAGTGAAGTATACTAGAACTGATGTAACAGCAGATAAAACTGCTGAGTTTATCATGCCAAAAAAACCATTGAATTTATTGAAAGGTGTTTTAAGTGGTGAAGAAGATGTTACCATTGAATACAATGATGCCAATGCGAAATTTACGTTTGAAAATTTTGTTTTAATCTGTAGATTAATTGATGGAAAATATCCTAATTACGAAGCTGTAATTCCAAAAGAAAATCCAAATAAGTTAACAGTAGATAGAGCATCCTTTCAAAATTCAGTTCGTCGTGTTTCTATTTTCTCAAGCAAAACAACACATCAGATTCGCTTAAAAATGGCAGGTACTGAGTTAAATATTTCTGCTGAAGATATCGATTTTTCAAATAAGGCAGATGAACGCTTAAATTGTGATTATCAAGGAGATGATATGCAAATTGGATTTAACTCTCGTTTTTTAAGTGAAATGTTGAGTAATTTGAGTTCTAATGAGGTCTTAATTGAAATGTCATTACCAAACAGAGCTGGTATTTTAACTCCTATAGACGGTACAGACGAAGGTGAACAAATCACGATGTTGGTAATGCCAGTAATGTTAAATAACTAATCCGATCCATGTTAAATTAACCTATAATTAATGTAGGATATTTTATCAAATTTACATCAATTGACTACAACACAATACTGAAGTAACACCAGTTTATCGTTGTAGTTTTTTTGTTTATTTTTATGATTAAAATTTTATCTTATTGAATTTTCTAGCACATTTGTATTTATCTGAAAACTACCCAAATATTATGATTGGTAATTTTATAGCTGACCATATCAAAGGGAATCAGTTCAGTCATTTTAATTCACAAATTAAACTGGGTATAAAATTACACAGAGAAATAGATACTTTTACAGATACCCATGAGATTACTAGAATCAGTAAGCGAAGACTTCATAAACGTTATGGATTATTTGCAGGTATTATTATTGATATTTTTTATGATCATTATTTAGCAAAAAACTGGAATGATTATTCTGCCATACCCTTAAAAATTTACGTTAATTCAGTCTATAATTTAATAAATAGTCATAAAGAAATATTACCAGAGAAAACATTGCAAATGATACCCTATATGATAAAATATAATTGGCTTTACAACTATCAATATAAAGAGGGGATTAAAAATGTTCTTCAAGGAATGAATCGTAGAACAAATAATAAAGGTCAGATAGATTTAGCGATTGAAGACCTATACAAATTAGATACAGATTTTGATAAAGATTTTAAATCATTTTTCAAAGATTTAAGAATTTTCTCTCATCAAAAAATTAAAAAATTAAACCCTCAAAACACCTATTCATGAAAAAAATAATTCTCTTATTTATTATAAGTTTACTTTTTACATCTTGTAACCAAGAGGAAGAAAACTCTAATCAACTGAAAGGTTTGGTTACAGAAAAAGCAATGGTAGTTTCAGCAAGAGCTGAAGCTTCTAAAATTGGAACAGAAATTTTAAATAAAGGGGGGAATGCTTTCGATGCTATGATGGCTACTGAATTAGCATTAGCTGTTAGTTATCCAGTTGCAGGAAATATTGGTGGAGGTGGTTTTATGGTTTACAGAAAAAATGATGGTGAAATTGGTGCCCTAGACTACAGAGAAAAGGCTCCTTTAGCGGCCTCTAAAGATATGTATTTAGATACAGAAGGAAATGTTATCAAAGGCAAGAGTACCTCTGGCGCAACTGCTGTAGGAGTTCCTGGAACTATAGCTGGCGTGTTTAAAGCTCAAGAAAAGTTTGGTGTATTGACTGTCAAAGAGGTTTTAACTCCTGTGATAGCATTAGCAAAAAAAGGAGTTTTAGTCACAAAAAAACAAGAAAAAAGAATTCTAAAACATCAAAAAGATTTTAAAAAAGTAAATAAGGATACATTTATTTTTCTTGATCCATGGAAAGAGGGTGATACTATAAAATATATTGCCCTAGCTAATACTTTAGAACGTATTTTAAAAAATGGTAGAGATGAATTTTACAAAGGAGAAACTGCAAAAAAATTAGCAAAATTTGTACAGAGTAATGGTGGAATCATAACTGAAGATGATTTGGAAAAATATGAGGCCAAATGGAGAACTCCCATTACTTTCATGTACGACAATTTAAAAATAATATCCATGTCTCCCCCCTCAAGTGGTGGAATTTGTTTGGCACAAATTATGAATGGAATCGAATCTTTTGACCTTCAATCTTATGGTCATAACTCTGTGAAAACAATGCAAGTTATTACAGAAGCTGAACGAAGAGCATACGCAGATAGAAGTTATTATTTGGGTGATCCTGATTTTGTTAATATTCCAAGAGATTCATTAATAAGTAAAGCCTACTCAAAGAATAGGATGCGTTCTTTTTCTTTTGAAAAGGCAACTGCTTCAAAAGATATTTTACATGGTTCTATTAAAATTACTGAAAGCATGGAAACCACCCATTACTCCATTATAGACCAATACGGGAATGCAGTTTCAGTTACCACTACTTTAAACGGAGGTTTTGGTTCTAAGCTTTATTCATCTGAACTAGGTTTTTTCTTAAATAATGAGATGGATGACTTTAGCAGCAAACCTGGCGAACCAAATATGTTTGGTTTAATTGGTGCTAAAGCAAATGAAATTGCTCCAGAAAAAAGAATGTTAAGTTCCATGACACCTACAATTGTAGAAAAAGATGATAAATTATGGATGGTAGTAGGAACACCCGGAGGATCTACCATCATCACCTCAGTCCTACAAACTATTATAAATGTTCATGAATTTGGGATGGGAATGCAAGAAAGTGTAAATCAACCAAGATTTCATCACCAATGGTTACCCGATATGATAATGATAGAACCCAATCAGTTTGAAAAAAATATAATTGAAGAGTTAAGAAATATTGGCTATACAATAGATGAACGCAATTCTCGACTAATAGGAAAAGTTGATGCTATTTTAGTTTTAAAAAATGGAAAACTTGAAGCTGGTGCAGATCCAAGAGGAGATGACACTGCTATAGGTTTTTAAAGTACTTATAAAAGAATAATTAAAAAACAATGATTCAACCATTTCATTTAGCTATACCAGTAAAGAACTTAGAAATTTGTCGAACTTTTTACAGAGATATTCTTTACTGTAAGGAAGGAAGAAGTAATACGCATTGGGTAGATTTTAATTTTTTTGGACACCAATTGGTAATTCATCAAAAAGATAATTTTGAACCACAACAAATCTCAAATCCTGTAGATGGTCATGACGTTCCAGTTCCTCATTTTGGTGTAGTTCTTAAAATGAATGAATGGGTAGAATTAAGTGAACGTTTAAAAAATAATGATACGGAATTCATAATAGAGCCTACTATCAGATTTAAAGGAAAACCAGGTGAACAAGCTACTCTATTCTTTAAAGATCCTGAGGGAAATGCTCTAGAATTTAAAGCTTTTAAAGATCTTGGACAATTATTTGCGACTTAAATGCGTCTTTTAGAAACCCATATTGTTAAAGAACAAAAAATTCCAATTAGAATACAAGAATATGCGGTAGGTATTTTCAATACTGTTACATCTAAATCTGCTATCAAAAAAGCTATCAAAAAAAAATTAATTCTTGTCGATCATACTCCTGTAACAACTGCAAAAATTATTGTTGGAGGGGAAAAAATAACATTGTTTGCTCCTGAAAAAAAAACAACTACCAAACCACTAAAACTAAAACTCTCTGTTATATTTGAAGATGACTATTTAGCAGTGATCGAAAAACCTCCAGGAATTTTAGTTAATGGAAATACATTTAAAACAATTGATAATGCATTGGAACAAAATATAAATAAAAGTAACCAATGTGATGCAGTAAAACCAAGGCCTATTCATCGGCTAGACTATCCAACCACTGGACTATTACTTATAGGTAAAACCAGTTCTAGTATTCAGTTATTAAATAAGTTATTTGAACATAAAAAAATTAAAAAAATTTACCATGCTATTACCATAGGAAAAATGAACTCTGATGGGTTTATTCTTTCTAATGTGAATCAAAAAGAAGCAAAATCGAGTTACAAAACCATACATACTGTAAAATCGGATCGATTTAAGTTCTTAAATTTAGTGGAATTATCGCCAAAAACAGGAAGAAGACATCAATTAAGAGTTCATTTATTAAGTATCGGTAATCCAATTTTAGGTGATCAAGAATATGGAGTAGAATCGTTAATTTTAAAAGGTAAAGGATTGTATTTACATGCTTCTCAATTAGATTTTACACACCCATTTACTAAAGAAAAATTATCTTTAACATCTGACCTCCCAAAAAAATTTAATTTGATTCATAAATAAATTTCATCTACAAAAACTCTCGAAAATCTTTTTTCCATTTTGTATTGTCATTACTTCATCTAAATTATTTATTTTTAAGAAATTAAATTATTTATTTGACACCTCTGCTAATAATAATTTTCGTAGATTATTAATGCACAATTTTAAAAGAAAATTGAACTCAACTTTATGAAAAAAATTCTAAAAATAATTGGAGTGTTAATAGCTATAATAATTGTAGCTACAGGTATTTATTACATTGCTAATACTGAGGCATTACCAAAAGGGGTTCAAGGAAAAGAAGCAGAAGAATTGGCTAAAAAAATGATGTCAGCCATCAATAAAAGAGCTTTTGATGCTACAGAAATATTAGAATGGAGTTTCAGAGGTAAACATCATTATGTATGGAGAAAAAAAGAAGGATTGGTAGATGTTTCTTGGGGTAGTATGTTAGTTACTGTGAATTTAACTGATTACTCAAAAAGTATTGGCACTAGTTCTGAACTCATTGAAACAGCCATAAACTTCTTTAATAATGATAGTTTTTGGTTGGTAGCTCCTTATAAAGTATTTGATGATGGTGTAGAAAGAAGTATCGTTAAAGTTGATGGAAAAGATGCATTACTCATAAAGTACACCTCAGGCGGAACAACACCCGGAGATTCTTATTTATGGATTTTAGACGAAAATTATGCACCTGTTTCATTTAAAATGTGGACACAGATTATTCCAATTGGTGGAGTATCTGCCACATGGAATGATCTTACAACTACAGATTCTGGGATTAAATTACCTACATCACATACACTCTCACTTTTTGGATTAAAAATAGACATGGGTGAAGTGAAAGCTTACAACCCTGATGCAGATAAATTAGCTCAAACTATTTTAAATACAGTTAAACATGAAGCTTATAAAAACACCCGATATATAGACTGGAGTTTCAGAGGTAAACGTTTTTATAAATGGGATAAAAAACTACATATCATAGATGTTAAATGGAACGATGCAAGGGTATTATTACATCCAAATAATTTAACTAAAAGTAGTGTATATCTAAATGGTAAAGAAGTTTCTTTTAATAAAAATCTTGTAAACAGAGCTCTCAATTTTTTCAATAATGATAGCTTTTGGTTGGTAGCTCCTCATAAATTATTTGAACCTGGAATTTATCGCAGTATTGAAATGATTGATGGAAAAGAGGCTCTTCATGTAAAATATTCTATAGGTGGAACAACTCCTGGAGATTCTTACATATGGACATTAGATGAGAACTATCTTCCAACTAGTTTTCAGATGTATGTTCAAAAAATGAAAAAAAAGGGAACATATGTAAGCTGGGAAGAGTGGACGCAAACAGAATCAGGTACCCTATTACCCAAAAATCACAGATATTTGAGTGGTAGAAAAATTAATATGGGGGATGTAAAAGGATATAATTAAATGAATTCAAAAATAATTACAAACGGAATTTTAAGAGCAGTAGCCATCATACTGGGAGTTATGGGACTTGGATATTTTTTATTTACTATTCAATCTGTTTTGGTTTACATAATTATCTCTGCTATTATAGCATTGATTTCAAAACCCATCATTTTATTTTTAAGGAAAAAACTAAAATTCCCCAATACTGTCGCCGTTATTAGCACAATGGTTCTTTTTGTGACTCTAATTATAGGAATTACTGGAATGTTCATCCCTTTAGTTATAGAACAGGGAGAAAGCCTTTCTTTACTAAAAACAACAGCATTAGAAGAAAATATTGGGAACCTAATTACACAAGCTAACGATTACTTCACCTCTAAAAATATCAATATATTAAGTGAATTACAAAGTGCCGATGTATTTACAAGTTTAAAAACTATTCCTAATTTACTCAATTCAATTGTAGGAGCACTTGGATCCTTCAGTATTGGGCTTTTCTCCGTGCTGTTTATCACTTTCTTTTTTATGAAAGATAGTAGACTATTTAAAAATGCTTTAGTAACGTTGATACCTCAAGGTACTGAAAAAAAATTCTCTCATTCGTTGGAAAAAATAAACGACTTATTATCACGATATTTTATTGGTTTGGTCATTCAAATTTCTATTTTGTTTATTATTTATACCTTAATACTATTAATCTTTGGAGTGTCTAATGCGGTTGTGATTGCCTTCTTGTGTGCACTACTTAATATAATTCCATACATTGGACCATTGATTAGTGCCTTTCTAATGATTGTTCTAACAATGACGAGCGGCTTGGGACAAAACCTTGATTTTCAGTTAGAGATCCTCCCAAAAACCGTTTATGTAATGATTGGTTTTATCATAGCTCAGGTGGTAGATAATTTTGCAAGTCAGCCCATCATATTTTCAAAAACTACGAAATCTCATCCGTTAGAAATTTTCTTAATAATTATCATTGGCGGTTTATTAGCTGGTCCTCTAGGAATGATTATAGCCGTTCCATCCTATACTGTTTTAAAAGTTATCTTAAAGGAATTTATGTCTGATAATAAAATTGTTTCATCACTTACTAAGGAAATTTAAACTATTGAACGAAAGAATTTTACAACAGGATATTGAAGAGTATATTAACAACCATTTAAAATCTGATATTCATAAATTAATTTTAAAAGGTATTCCTTTTAAAGGAGTTACTGTGCAAGAAGTTGCCAATCAGGTGATTTGTAAGCAGAAGTCAGAAAAAAAACTTCCAACTTGGTTCGGTACTAAGAATATATATTATCCAACAAAATTAAGTATAGAACAAACATCATCAGAGACTGCAGCTAAATATAAAGCTTCTTTAGTTTCAGGTAAGAGACTGTTAGATTTAACAGGTGGTTTTGGAGTAGATTCTTTATACTTTTCTTCCTCTTTTAATACGGTTGTTCATTGTGAAATAGATACTAATCTCTCTAAAATAGCATCACATAACTTTAAACAACTAAATAAAACAAACATTACTTGTTTGGATGAAAATGGAATTGAATACCTTAAAAAACCTAGTGACCTTTTTGATGTTATTTATGTGGATCCTTCTAGAAGAAGTGATTTAAAGGGAAAGGTTTTTTTATTAAAGGATTGTGAACCAAATATTCCAAAATATATTGATTTGTTATTTAACAAAACAAAAACAATACTCATAAAAAACTCTCCAATTCTAGACATTACAAGTGCAAGCAAAGAACTAAAATATGTAAAAGAAATTCACATCATAGCAATTAACAATGATGTAAAAGAATTACTATATCTTTTAGAAAAAGAGTACAATGGATTAGTTTCAATTCACACAATTAATTTTTCGAATAAAAACATTCAAAAATTTAATTTCGTCTTAAATGAAAGATCAATATCTAATTATCAAGAACCGCTAGATTACTTATACGAACCTAATGCAGCTATTCTTAAATCAGGAGGTTTTCATGAAATCACAACGCAGTTAGATGTATACAAAATCCATCAACACTCACATTTATATACATCAAAAAAAAATATAAAATTCCCAGGGAGAGGATTTAAAATACTCGCTATTCTTCCCTACGATAAAAAGAAAATAGTAAAACTGTTACCTAATAAAAAAGCAAATATTACCACTAGGAATTTTAACAAGAGTGTAGCTCAAATCAGAAAAGAACTAAAAATTAAAGATGGTGGAGATGACTATTTATTTTTTACTACAAACATTCATAATAAATTTACTTGTATCTATTGCAAAAAACTATAGTTAAGTAGTATTTATTTACGTTTAAATATACTATGAACTCCTATAAATAAAGGCTTTTAATTATTTGTACCATATTTTTCACTAAGTTTGTTATCATTACTTTTTATAGGGTATCTCATGCAAACAAACACCTACGAAGGACTTCATATTATTAATCAAAAACAATCAATAACTACAGATGAATTGGTTATCGAAGCTCCATTACAAATCAATATAAATACGGAATCGTATACAGTAGTTATGAGAACTCCAGGTAATGATCAAGATCTAGTTCTTGGGTTATTGTATGCTGAAGATATTTATAAAAAATTGCTTCCAATACCTTTTGAAATTATTGAAGATAAATTTAATATTCCAAGTATTGTGAATGTAACTATTGCTCCAAGTGATTTGGGAAAAGGGTATTTAACTAAACGAACCTTATTGTCTGTTTCTTCCTGCGGTATTTGCGGAAAACAACAACTAGAAGACATACAAGTTAACGGTAATAAAATTGAACAAAAAATATCATTTTCTTCTGAAAACTTATTAAAGATGTTTGCTCCTTTACAAAAAGAGCAAGAAACTTTTAAAAAAACTGGTGGGAGCCATGCCGCAGGTATTTTTAATAATCAATTTAAATTACTTGCTAGCAGAGAAGATATTGGAAGGCACAATGCTGTGGACAAATGTGTAGGGAGTCTATTACAAAAACAACTATTAAAAAGCGGAATGTATTTATTGGTGAGCGGACGTGTTTCTTATGAAATTGTTTCCAAAGCTTTTTTAGCAAAAATACCAGTAATAGTAGCTGTTTCAGCCTGCTCAACCATGGCAGTAGATTTTGCCAAAGAATTTGGTATTTGCTTAATAGGATTTACAAGAGAGAATAAAATGACTGTGTATTCAAATCCTAGCTTTTTAGAAAAAAAATAAAATATGAGCACTAAAAAAATACATGCACAACCACCTAAAAAACTAACAGGTATAGAATTCGAGGAAATTCCATCTTCGGCTGTTGGGTTTTCAGCTATTAAATCTGCTATTACTCATATAAAAGACGAAGTGGGTTTAAAAAAAGGTATTGGGTTACTAGCTAATTTAAATCAAAAGAATGGATTTGATTGTCCAGGATGCGCTTGGCCAGATCCAGACGAAAAAAGAGCTTTCTTAGCAGAGTATTGTGAGAATGGAGCAAAAGCTGTAGCGGAAGAGGCTACAAAAAACAGAGTCTCCCCTCTTTTTTTTGCAACTCATTCAATTTCAAAATTATCAAAATTGTCAGATTATGAAATAGGAAAGAAAGGGCGAATTACTCATCCAGTTGTTGTTAAAGAAGGAAGAAACCATTATGAGGAAATTTCATGGGAGGATGCTTTTAGCATGATAGGTACTGCATTAAAATCGTTACCGTCACCAGATGAAGCGATTTTTTACACCTCAGGAAGAACTAGTAATGAAGCTGCATTCTTATATCAATTATTTGTAAGAAAATATGGTACAAACAACTTACCCGACTGTTCAAATATGTGTCATGAGTCTAGTGGTGTAGCCCTTACTGAAACTCTAGGAATTGGAAAAGGTTCTGTAACTCTAGAAGATTTTAATCATGCCGAATTAGTAATTGTAATGGGGCAAAACCCAGGTACAAATCATCCTAGAATGTTAACTGCACTAGGAAAAACAAAAAAAAGAGGGGGAAAGATCATTACAATTAACCCCATACCCGAAGTTGGTTTAATGAGGTACAAGGATCCTCAGAATCCGCTTAAATGGATTGGTAAAGGACAGAAACTAACCGATATCTTTTTGCAAGTAAAAATAAATGGAGATGTTGCATTACTAAAAATAATTTTAAAATTATTGTGGGAAAAAGAAC
>Ga0209833_1001588_pt1 | contig 14817 bp, 15 predicted proteins | sample COGITO_mtgs_1105_3_FD_184797 | JGI IMG/M metagenome (GOLD analysis project Ga0209833, IMG submission 184797) | Pelagic marine microbial communities from North Sea - COGITO_mtgs_110506 (SPAdes) (version 2) | ecosystem: Environmental > Aquatic > Marine > Epipelagic ... | reverse complement strand
TCCCTGGTTTTGAGAGAATCAAAAGAACCGCACTTGAAAGCGGCGCTTTAGGAACGGGAATTTCAGGCTCTGGTCCATCTGTTTTTAATTTGTGTAAAAGTGAAGCAACAGCCCACAAAATTGAACAAGCGATTAGAGTTGACTATAAAAAACAAGAGATTCCGTTTGAAATATATGTTTCAAAAATTAATTTAGACGGGATAAAACAAATAAACTAGAACGAATAATGAATTATTATAGTTTAAATAACATTGCTGCAGATACCACATTTGAAAATGCGGTTATTAAAGGGCTTGCTCCAGATAGAGGTTTGTATTTCCCTGAAAGCATCACCCCGTTAAATCCAACGTTTTTTGAGACCATAGAAACTCTTTCCAATGAGGAAATTGCTTTTGAAGCGATCCAACAATTTATCAGTCCAGAAATACCTGAAGCTGTTTTAAAAACCATCGTCTCCGAAACTCTAAACTTTGATTTTCCAGTGGTTAAACTTACAGAGTCTATTTCAACTTTAGAACTTTTTCATGGGCCAACCATGGCTTTTAAAGATGTTGGTGCTCGGTTTATGGCACGGTGCTTAGGGTATTTTAATCAAAACAATTCCAGTGAAGTGACCGTTTTAGTGGCTACGTCTGGAGATACCGGCGGTGCAGTGGCAAATGGCTTTTTGGGCGTTAAAGGGGTAAGAGTGGTAATATTGTACCCAAGTGGAAAAGTTAGTAATATTCAAGAAAAACAATTAACGACTTTAGGTCAAAATATCACAGCTTTAGAAGTCGATGGAACTTTTGATGATTGTCAGGAAATGGTCAAAAAAGCGTTTATGGATGATGAACTCACCTCTAAAATGCAATTAACATCAGCCAATTCAATTAATGTAGCACGATGGCTTCCACAATTGTTTTATTTCATGTTTGCTTACAAACAGTTGAAAAATAGTTATAAAGAAATTGTTTTTTCAGTGCCAAGTGGGAATTTCGGAAATGTATGTGCGGGAATGATTGCTCAAAAACTGGGCTTACCTATCAAGCATTTTATCGCATCAAATAATGATAATAATGTGGTAACCCGATTCTTAAAATCTAATTCATACGATCCAAAACCGTCGGTACAAACGGTTAGTAATGCAATGGATGTAGGAAATCCAAGTAACTTTATTCGTATTCAAGCCATTTATAAAAATGACTTCGAAACCTTAAAATCAAATCTCTCTTCTTATAGTTTTACAGATGAAGATACCAAAAAAGCGTTAGATGAAATTTATTCAACCACTAACTATATTGCAGATCCTCATGGAGCGGTCGGCTATTTGGGATGTAAATCGTATTTAGAAACCAATCCAAAAGCGCATTGTGTGTTTTTAGAAACAGCGCATCCGACTAAGTTTTTGGATGTAGTTAAAGAAGTTATCGACGCCGATATTCCATTACCTACACAAATACAATCGGTCATTGATAAACAAAAAGTTGCCACTGAAATTAAAGACTATTCAGAATTTAAAGCATTTTTAACGCAGCTTTAAGCCATATCGATTCCTATTTTTGATTAGATTTGTAAACCTATAAATTTAATTAACTATGAAAACGATAGCACTCCAGTCTACGCACGAAGCATTAGGCGCAAAAATGGTTCCTTTTGCTGGCTATTTAATGCCTGTACAATATGAAGGTGTCAATGCAGAACATGAAACGGTAAGAACTGGTGTGGGTGTTTTTGATGTTTCACACATGGGCGAATTCCTTATTGAAGGCCCATTTGCATTAGACCTTATTCAAAGTATATCATCGAACGATGCTTCTAAATTAACCATTGGAAAAGCCCAATACAGTTGTTTCCCAAATAATACAGGCGGGATTGTCGATGATTTAATCATTTATAAAGTCAAAAAGGAAACTTATCTATTGGTCGTCAATGCCAGTAATATAGAAAAAGATTGGAATTGGATTGTGTCCAAAAACACAATGGGCGCTGAACTAAAAAACATCAGCGAGGGCTATTCATTATTAGCCATTCAAGGGCCAAAAGCTGTGGAAGCCATGCAATCTTTAACAAGTGTAGATTTAGCTTCCATTGAGTTTTATAATTTTGTGGTAGCTGATTTCGCCGATATTGAACACGTTATCATCTCAGCGACTGGATATACAGGAAGTGGTGGATTTGAAATTTACTGTAAAAACTCAGAAGTTCAGCAGGTTTGGGATAAGGTTTTTGAAGCAGGTGCCTCCTTTGGCATCAAACCGATAGGCTTAGCTGCGCGTGATACCTTACGTTTAGAAATGGGGTATTGCTTGTATGGAAATGATATTGATGACCAAACCTCTCCTATCGAAGCAGGATTGGGTTGGATTACTAAATTCACAAAACCATTTACGAATTCTGAAGCACTTAAAATCGAAAAACAAGAAGGGCCAAAACGACGTTTAGTTGGCTTTGAATTATTGGAACGAGGCATCCCCCGAAAGGATTATACGATTGAAGATGCATCTGGAAATGTTATAGGGATTGTAACTTCTGGAACGATGGCGCCCTCGCTTGGGAAAGGGATTGGAATGGGCTATGTTTTTTCAAATCATGCAGCCGTTGGAACTGAGATTCGTATTGCAATTCGAAAACAAAAAGTACTTGCCAAAGTTGTGAAACTTCCATTTTACAAACAAAAATAATAGAAAGGAATGGGTTTATTTAAAAAACACCGTATTCTAATTTTAGGAGTGAGTGGCTTTTTAGGAGGCGCTATTTATAAAGAACTCCACTCCTATTATAAAACCTTTGGAACGTATCGAACTAGCAATTCAACACTAGAAAATAATAAACTATTTTATCATTATAATTTTGAAGAGGATGATATTTATGAGGTTTTAAATGTTGTGAAACCAACCATTGTAATCTCTGCTTTAAGAGGCGAATTTCCTGCCCAAATTACAGCGCATAAACACCTTTATGAATACATATTAAATCAAAAAAAATGTAAAATCATCTTTTTATCTTCTGCCAATGTTTTTGATGCTTATAGTAAATTTCCGAGTTATGAAAATGACACCACGCTTAGTAATAGTATTTATGGACATTTTAAAATTCGACTAGAGCAATTATTCTTAAAACTGCCTCCTAAAAAAGTTGCTATCATCCGTTTACCAATGGTGTTTGGTTCACATTCGCCTCGGATCAATGAACTCTATGTATCACTCAAATTAAATGAACCTATTGAGTTATTTCCAAACTTAATAATGAACGTGATTACAGATAAAAAAGTAACACAACAACTGCATTATATCATCAACAGAAACAAATACGGCATTTTTCATTTAGGAAGCAAAGACTTGGTACATCACGACGATTTTATTAAAGATTTAGTCACAAAAATGGGTGCGAAAAATCCGAGGTTTAAACGTGTCTATACAACAAACGATGAACGGTATTTAGCTGTTTTACCCAAAGATAATACATTGCCAAAACACCTTCAAATGTACAGTGATGACATCTTTGAAGAAATGATTTGACGTTTTATGACTGATTAAATTTGTTTTTCATCCGAGCATTTTTATTTTTGTTAAACATTACTAAGAACACACTAGAATTTATGGGAAGAGCTTTTGAATTTCGCAAAGCAAGAAAAATGAAACGTTGGTCAGCAATGAGCAAGGCGTTTACACGAATTGGAAAAGATATCGTCATGGCCGTCAAAGAAGGAGGTCCTGATCCAGATACTAATTCTAGATTAAGAGCGGTGATTCAAAACGGAAAGGCCGTGAATATGCCCAAGGACAATATAGAACGCGCTATTAAACGTGCCAGTGATAAGAGTCAAGGCGATTATAAAGAAGTCTTATTTGAAGGGTATGCACCTCATGGGATTGCAGTTTTGGTTGAAACGGCTACTGATAACAATACACGTACCGTTGCAAATGTTAGAAGTTTTTTTAATAAATGTAACGGAAGTTTAGGAACCTCAGGTTCTGTGGTATTTATGTTCGATCACACGTGTAATTTCAGAATTAATGCAGAAGGATTGGATGTTGACGACATTGAACTTGAATTTATTGATTATGGAGCGGAAGAAGTTTTTGCTGACGAAGATGGGATTTTAATCTATGCGCCATTTGAAAGCTTTGGTGCTATTCAAGCCGAATTAGAATCACGTGAAATTGAAATCCTTTCTTCTGGATTTGAACGGATTCCACAAGTCACAAAACCATTAAATGAGTCTCAAGTGGCGGATGTTGAAAAATTACTAGAAAAATTGGAGGAAGATGATGATGTACAATTCGTGTATCACACCATGCAAGAGTAATTAAGAATACTCTGGAATTTTCCCCTTGACACCTTCAAAAAAGGCGCGCATAAACTTAAAATCTGCTTCGATATCATCTGTTGGGTAAAACGGTTCAGAGAAACAATTTACTTTATTTTCAAAATCAAAGGACAACATAAGCACAGGTACATTAGCCGCTTTGGCAATGTAATAAAAGCCCGTCTTCCAGGTTGATACTTTCCCACGGGTCCCTTCAGGAGCTAAGAGCATACGAAAAACTGTTCTGTTTTCATACAAGCGTGCAATGGCGTCAACTTGTTTTTCATTTGAATGGCGCACAATTAGTGCACCACCAAGGGCTTTAAAAAACCAACCTGTCAATGGATTAAATAACGCTTTTTTACCCACAAAATTTGCTTCTATATTTATTGCAGATCTTAGAAGTACTCCTACATAAAAATCATGCCAACTAGTGTGAGGAGCTGCAATAATGACCGCTTTTGGAACACTTTTGAAGTCCTTAAAACCCGTCACTTTCCATCCCAACAAACGATGGTATATAAACTTTGAAATCGACTGTAACATTACATTTTAGAATATAAATCTTTTAATAAAGGTCTTGTGATTTTGGTTTTCCAATCCTTTCCAATAGCATTTTCCCATAAAGGTTCTAAGCTCATAGCAACATCAATCATAATGTCAAACTCTTTATCGGTTAGATTTGAACAAATTCCTTTAGGAATGTGTATGTCATGCTTACGTTTCATTTCTTTAAATAACTTTACTCCTTCTGGGTAAAAGTCTTTAAGATGGTCAAAAACAATGCAATTTCCAATGCCATGCTTGGTCCCTAACAAAAAGGACATTCCATAACTCATGGCGTGTGCGACTCCCACTTGAGAATAGGCAATACTCATACCTCCGTGCCAAGAGGCCATCATCAATTTATCTTGACACTCCTCAGAATTAAGAGATCCTAAAAAGACTTCTTTACAAAGTTCTAAAGCAGTTTCCCCATAGGTTTTACTAAAAGAATTAATATATTCACCATTTAACGATTCTATACAATGAATGAAGCAATCCATCCCTGTATAGAACCATTGTTCTTTAGAAACGCCTTCTGTTAACTCTGGATCTAAAATCACTTGATCAAAAGGAGTGAAATCACTGTTAAGACCTAATTTCATGGTGGGTCCTGTCAAAATGGTGGTTCTAGAGACTTCGGCGCCAGTTCCAGAAATTGTAGGAATTCCAACATGATAAATTCCTTTGTTTTTAATCAAATCCCACCCTTGGTAATCTTCGCTAGAACCATTATTGGTTAACATCAAAGCAACTGCTTTGGCTAAATCCAAGAGACTCCCACCTCCGATTCCAATAATTCCAGATGGTAAAATACTCGAACCTAAAATAATAGTTTCAACTAATTGATCTACTTGAGACGTTTTAGGTTCTTCTTCAGTAGATATGTATATTATTTGATCACTGTATAGTAATGGAATTTTTGCAATGAGAGCTGAATTATTTTCAAACACATCATCGACTAAATATATAAAGGGTGCACGTTCATTAAGGCGCATGGGCGCCATAATTTCACCCAATTGGGTAAAACTACCGCGTCCAAAAACCACTTTGGACACCATTGGAAAATTTTTAAAGTTCATACTCATATATCTAACTACTCTTAGTCCATAAAATTATGGACGATTCAAATTTTCTTGAAATATTTCTGTAAATTGCCCCACATGATACCCATCCACTAAGGCATGGCTTACACTAATTGCAACATTCATTAATAATTTACCGTCTTCATTGTAAGTCTTGCTAAAGGCAAATTTAGGCACGGAATCCTTCGTTCCTGAAAAAGGTTCTTTCTGTGATGAAAAACGAAACCATGGCAATACAGAACAATGTATACAATCCAATCCATTGTCGGGTGGATAAAGTTCAGAGGATTCATTAATACGTTTTTTTTCATTTATAATATTGATATTAAATGTGTCAAACTGTTCTGAAAAATTAATAAAACTAAATCCGAAGGTTTTATCAGCTCTTAACAGGGTCGCAGAAGCATTAATAACTTCATATTCTAATACTTCATTATCAATAATTCTGTATTTAAAATTTTCAACCGCATTGATTGCTTTCATACACGCGTGCAGATAAATCGCAAAAAAACTTACTTTAGTATCCTTTGATCTTTTGTAAGCTTTAGACACTTCAAATGGGATCGTCACTGAAAAATAAGGATCAGCTAAGACATTAAAATGATTGAAATGCTGTTTGCGATTCCATGTATCTAAGTCTATCTTTTTCAGTATTCTAGGTATATTTAATTTTACCCCCATAAACCTTTTGCACGTTCTAAATCTTCAGGAGTGTCAATTTCGACTCCTTGAACATCCGTTTCTACCATTTTTATTTTTTTTCCAAACTCTAAATAACGTATGCATTCAATTTTTTCTGAAGCTTCTAACATTTGTATTGGAAGTTTTGTAAAATCTAATAAAGCACTTTTTCTAAAGGCATAAACGCCTTTGTGTTTAAAATATGTTGTTTGAACTGTTTTATCTCTGTAATATGGTATTGGACTTCTTGAAAAATAAAGTGCAAAATTACGTTGATCAACAATCACTTTTACTGTGTTTGGATTTACAATTTCGTCAGGATCAGTAATATGAACCATTAAAGAGGCTAAATCAATTTCATTTGCAGAATCATCTTTGAAGACATTTAATACTTTTAGCAAACTTTCACGATCTGTGAAAGGCTCGTCCCCTTGGACATTCACTACAATATCACAGTCAACAGTTTGGACCGCTTCGGCAATCCGATCGCTTCCAGATTCGTGTTGTTTCTGACTCATGATGGCCTTGCCTCCGTGAGTTTCTATTTCATTATAAATAATTTCACTGTCTGTAACGACATATACGTCACTAAACAAATTTGTTTCCATGGTCGCCAGATAGGTTCTAAGTATCACGCTTTTACCTTCGAGATCTTGCATCAATTTTCCAGGAAATCGAGAGGCACTATAACGAGCAGGAATCATGGCAATTATTTTCATTTATTTATAAATTAATTCGATATCAAAAATACATATTTTTTGATTAATGAGATGGGAGAAAAAGCAGATAATTTAGAGTTCAAAATAATCATCTTTAAATCCAATAAGATATAATTTTTCTTTGGCTCGTGTCATCGCAGTATAAAGCCATCGCAAATAATCACGGTCAATGCCATTTGGTAAATAGGGTTGCTCAACAAAAACCGTATTCCACTGCCCTCCTTGCGATTTGTGACAGGTGATCGCATATGAAAATTTTACCTGAAGAGAATTGAGATATTTACTTTTTTTAACGCCTAAAAACTTTTTATATGATGAGGGTTCATCTTCAAAATCTTTTAAAATTTCTTGGTATAACTTATTAGATTCTTCATATGGCAAAGAAGGGGTTTCTAGTTTAAGGGTGTCCAACATTAGGACCGTTTCAAATGGTCGCATTTTTGGGTAATCGACCATTCTAATTTTGACTTCGGCAAATCGAAAGCCATATAATTCTTTTACGTTAAAGACCTCTAGAACCTCAATAATATCCCCATTGGCAATAAATCCTGCTTCACTTGTGGGCTTCAACCAAAAGTAATTATTTTTAACAATCATTAAAAAATCGCCAGCAGTTAATTCATTTTCATTAAATAAAATCCGAGATCGAATTTGTTCATTGTATAGATTCGCACGCTTATTTGAACGCACAATTAAGGCGGTATCTTCATTTCCCAGCGTACTGTAGGCGTCGTTAATGGCATCCAAAATTTCGTATCCATCGTTTAGACGAACGATATCTTTAAACCCTTTTAAATTGAATTCAAAAGATTCAAAATAAGAATTTGAGATCGCTTCTCTTAAAAGGGTCGCATTAAATAAAATCCCTGAATCTTCGCCCTGTCTGACAACTTCATCCAATTCTAATCGAAGAACTTCTTTATTGTAGTTGAGTTCCAAATTAGATTCATTTAAAGCCGGACTTAAATCTAATTTAACGGGGGGTAATTGAGCAGTGTCTCCAATTAATAACAGTTTACATTGAAACCCAGAATACACATATTGAATCAAATCATCTAACAAAGCCCCACTTCCAAATAATTTTGCTTGGCTAGAAACATCTGAAATCATGGACGCTTCATCAACGATAAAAAGTGTTTTTTTATGTTTATTTGGAGCGAGTACAAATGACATTTTTCCATTTTTTTCAGATCGCGGAACATAAATTTTCTTATGAATGGTGAATGCTTCCTTTTGGGAATAATTGCTAATTACCTTTGCAGCACGACCCGTGGGTGCCAATAACACCGCTTGTTTTTGAGCATGCCATAAGTTTTTCACTAAAACACCTATAATGGTTGTTTTACCGGTCCCTGCATAGCCTTTTAAGACAAAGAGTTCATTCGCTACAGAACTAAATACAAAGTTAGAAAGTTGCTGTAAACCAATATCTTGCTTAAGTGTTGGCGTAAAGGGAAAAGAAGTTTTTAGTAATTTAAAAAAGTCATTAGCATTCATTGGATTATCTTGGGAATATAAATTTATTCAAATATAGAAATGATTTTTATTAAGATTCACTTTATTGAATAAAAAAAAATTGTAGATTTGTGATGTCTCAATATAAATTTTAATATCTAAATTATGATGATTTTTGTAGTATTAGTCGCCGTTATTCTTTTAACCATCGGAATTGTATGGCTAATTGATAAATATGCTCCTAAAAAAAGCAAACCTTTAATTTTGGTTGTTCTGTGGGCTTTAATTATTTATTTAGGGTACTCAACATTTATGTCTGTTTATGGCCCTATTCAATTTAATCAACTAAAAGAGAAACGTTATAAAGTTGTAATCGAAAATCTAAAAGACATTAGAGATGCTCAATTAGCACATCGAACTGTCACTGGGCAATTTCAAGGGGATTGGGATAAATTGGTTTCATTTATTGAAAATGAACAATTTACAATTACCCAACGAAGAGATTCAACTGTCATTGATAAAGAATTAACCCGACGTTATGGCGTTGATACCACAAAAGATATTGTCATCATCGATACTTTAGGATTTGTTCCAGTAAAAGATTCTTTATTTGGAGCGGATCCCCGCTACAAGACTATGATGAATGTTCCTGGAGTTAAAGAAGGTCAAAAATTTGAATTAAAGTCTGGGCTTTTAGAACAAAACGGAATCAACATTCCTGTCTTTGAAGCCTCTGTTTCTAAAAAAGTGCTTCTATTCGATCAAGACAAAAACTTGGTAAATATTGAATCAGAAGTGGTTTCAGTAGAAGGCGTTAATGGTCCTACTCTCAAAGTAGGTTCTATGGAAGAAGTAAATACAAACGGAAACTGGCCAAAAAATTATTCTCAAGAACAATAACATATCAGAAACTATATATGAATTGTCCATTCAAGTAAACTTGAGTGGACTTTCTTTTTTTGTTTTAAACTCAACAGAGGGAACAATTGAGTATCTAAAATCGGAGAGTTTTGAAAAGAAACAATCTCCCCAAAACCTGTTAGATCAGCTTACGCACAGTTTTAATAGTGTCAAAGAACTTCAAATAGATTTCGCGAAGGTAACCGTCATACATGACAATGAATTGGCAACACTAGTCCCTAAGCCGTTATTTGATGAATCTAATTTAGTAGACTATTTAAAATTTAATACAAAAATTTTAAAAACCGATTTCATTACCTATGATAATTTGCAAATTGCAGATATAATGGTCGTATATGTACCGCTAGTGAATATCAATAATTTTATGTTTGATCGTTTTGGAAGCTTTGAATACAAGCACAGTGCAACCATCGTCTTAAACCGTGTTTTAACACTCGAAAAAAATTCGAAATCTGCCAAAATATACATCAATATTGAAGCATTTCATTTTGAAATTATCTACGTTGAAAACAATCATTTAAAGTTTTACAACCGTTTTGATTACCAAACAAAAGAAGATTTCATCTATTACTTATTATTTACAGCCGAGCAGCTTCAACTCAATCCAGAAGAAATTCAAGTTGTACTCATGGGATCTGTAAATAAAAGCAACGAATTATATCAAATTGCTTATAAGTACATACGACATGTAAGTTTGTTGCCAAAAGATTCAATGCTTTATAACAACGATTCGAGCTCTAATTATTTCACACTACTAAATAGCTTATAATGCGAATCATATCTGGATTATATAAGGCCCGACGAATAATGGCGCCAAAAAAATTACCTGTCAGACCCACTACAGACATGGCAAAAGAAGCGTTGTTTAACATTCTAAACCACCGATATCATTTTCAGGAGATCTCATTTTTAGATTTATTTTCTGGCACTGGAAATATTAGTTACGAATTTGCCTCAAGAGGCACAGAATCCATTGTTGCCGTGGATCAAAATTTTCATTGTACAAAGTTTATTTCTCAAACTTCAGAAGCGTTTGAAATGCCTATTCAAGTGATTAAAGCAGACGTATTTGGGTTTTTAGAAAAAACAAAACAAACACAAACAATTATTTTTGCGGATCCTCCCTACGAGCTTGAACACGAGAAATTTTTAAAAATTGTAGAACTCGTCTTCAAAAATGAACTTTTGGAAACGGATGGTGTTCTTATTATAGAACACTCAAAACAAACGGACTTGTCTTCAGCGGCTCAATTTAGCGAAGTAAAAGGCTATGGTGGAAATCGGTTTAGCTTTTTTGAAAACTAAAAAAAAAGCAGATCTATAAGCCGGATCCTGTATCACACAAGTGTGACCCTTATCATTTATCTACGTTTACTGTTACCAGCAAACTTTAGCTGCCTACCCTTCAGCATCGCACGTGTCGCGCTCAAGCACTGATATACATGACATTGCACCTTATAGAGTTTACCTGGTTTCACTACAGCTTAACCTGTACATTCTTTCTGTTGCACTTTTCCTAGCCTTACGACTGGTGGCCGTTAGCCACTATAATACACTACGGTGTCCGGACTTTCCTCCCTTCGTTTAAAACGAACAGCGATAAGGCGATCTGCTTTGTGGCAAAAATACATAAATTGTTAATAACTCCTTTTAATTTTACAGGGTTTAATTTAGGCAGAAGGCCATGAATTTTTAAATTTGTTTGAATAAGATTTTTATGGAACCATTTATTGTATCGGCATTAAAATACAGACCACAAACATTTAAAGATGTTGTGGGGCAATCTGCGATTACCAATACTCTAAAAAATGCCATTGACCAAAACCATTTAGCTCAAGCACTCTTATTTACAGGCCCACGTGGGGTTGGAAAAACAACCTGTGCTCGGATTCTTGCAAAAATGATTAATAGTGATGGCGCTGAGCACGAAAATGAAGATTTCGCCTTTAATATCTTTGAACTAGATGCTGCCTCTAATAATTCTGTAGATGACATTCGAAGTCTTACAGATCAGGTGCGAATTCCTCCTCAAGTTGGTAATTATAAAGTGTATATTATAGATGAAGTTCATATGTTATCGGCTTCGGCATTTAACGCCTTTCTAAAAACGTTAGAAGAGCCGCCAAAACATTGTATTTTTATTTTAGCGACCACCGAAAAACATAAAATCATTCCAACAATTCTATCGCGTTGTCAGATTTTTGATTTCAAACGAATCACCGTTACAGATGCTAAAGATTATCTTAAGGTCATTGCACAAGAACAAGGAATTACTGCCGAAGATGATGCCTTACATATCATTGCTCAAAAAGCAGATGGCGCCATGCGTGACGCCCTTTCTATATTTGACAGAGTTGTTAGTTTTTCGGGTAAGAACTTAACGCGTCAAGCGGTGACAGAAAATCTTAACGTTTTAGATTACGACACCTTTTTTGAAGCAACCGATTTAATTTTAGCCAATAAAATACCAGATTTATTAGTGCATTTTAATCACATTCTTTCCAAAGGGTTTGATGGTCATCATTTTATTACAGGCTTAGCGTCTCATTTTAGAGATTTATTGGTGAGTAAAACACCACAAACGATTGAACTTTTAGAAGTTGGAGATGATACCAAAGTTACTTATAAGACACAATCAGAAGCAACGTCACAAGCGTTTTTAATTCTGGCTATTGAACTCGCAAATGATTGCGATCTCAAATACAAAACAAGCAAAAACCAGCGGCTTCTGGTCGAACTTTGTTTAATGCAGCTTGCCTCTATCACTTTTGATGGAGAAAAAAAAAACCCTAGCGGATTCATAATTCCTGCAACTTACTTTAGATCAAAAAATATTCCTGAAGTCACGGTAACTCGGCCTGTTACAACTCCAGAAAATTCAATTCCAGAACTCAAGAAAGAAATCCCAGCAGTTGTTGAAAAAGTAGAAGAACCAAAAGAAACGTATCCAAAAAAAGAACTCCCAATCCCCATCATTCAAACCACACAAAGACCTTCTTCGGGATTGTCATTGAGTAGTATTCGAAAGAAAAAAGAGCATCAAATAAAGCTCATGGATGTTAAGGTTGAGGAGGACGACTTGCCAAATGATCCATTTACAGAAGAAACACTTTTAAAATTTTGGAATATTTATGTCACAAAATTAGAAAAAGATGGAAAATATAACCTAGCGGCCATACTTCAAATTGATACGCCAAAACTCATCAATGAACATACCATTCGATTAGAATTTCCAAATACCACCAATAAAATTGAAGTCGAGCGCCAACAATTCGATTTATTACAATACTTACGAAAGTCCGTCAATAATTTCTCAATTGTTCTAGATATTATAGTCAATGAAAAACTGGAAAAACAATATGCTTATACTCCTGAGGATAAGTATCAAAAATTAGTTGAGAAAAATCAACACGTCGAACTGTTACGTAAAACATTTGATTTAGATTTATAAGTTATGCTTGGATTAAAATTACCGTCGGACCCGAGATGGGTAAACATCGCTGAGAAGAATTTAGAAGACATTTTATCAGATCATGCTTTTTGTGAGCAGAAAGCGGCAAGTACTGCCATTTCTCTTATTGTAAGTTTTCCAGAATATACGGAATTGGTCCAAGAAATGATTGCGTTAGTTGAAGAAGAAATGAGTCATTTTAAAATGGTTCATGACATAATATTAGAGCGGGGGTTTACCCTCGGTCGTGATCGAAAAGACGCCTATGTATCTCGATTATTACAGTTTTTTCCTAAAGGTGGCAGTCGCACGACGCAATTAGTACATCGCTTGTTATATGCCGCTTTAATTGAAGCCCGAAGTTGCGAACGTTTTAGACTCCTCTCAGAACATTTAGAGGATAAAAAATTAGCTAAATTTTACAGAACACTTATGATTAGTGAGGCAAATCATTACACTTCATTTTTGGGATTTGCAAGACAGTATGGCGATCGCGAGACTGTGGATCAAAAATGGGAAGCTTTGCTAGACTATGAAGCAAACATCATGAAATCCTTAAGTAAAAGTAAAACCATTCACGGCTAGTTTAGTCTATTTACGGGATAAGATTTTTTGGAAATAACTTATATTCTAAAATTCCGTTGGTACAACCGCCCCATGAATCCGTATTAAAATTAAGTTTTACAATGCCGCAAGTTGGAATATTGTCTATACTTGTGTCTCCTATTTGATTTACTAGAACAGTTAATGCATGGTTATGACCAAAAATAATCACCTTAGAAAAATCACCATCAATTTTTCTGATAAAGGCTTCTAAATATGCACCACTAAAATCATATAATTGTTCTGAATATGACACTATTGATTCCTCAAAAACGTCATTTTCAACAAACGCCCGACAGGTTTGACGTGTCCGTTTTGCAGCACTACAAAATACAGCTTCGGGTTGAATTGATTTTACAATATCTAAGGATGACATGAATTCAGCATCAAATAACCCGCGTTTATTTAAGGAACGTTTTTCATCTGGAAGTTGAAACTCCCAGGACGATTTAGCATGTCTTATAAAGGTGATTGATTTCATGAGAAATTAAGGCGATAAACGATCCATTTTCCAAGAAAAATCAGCTTGTAGTTGATACCGAATACGGTCATGAAGCCGATTGGCTCTGCCCTGCCAAAATTCAATTTCGATGGGTTTGACTATAAATCCTCCCCAAAAATCAGGACGAATAATTTCTTTGTTTTCGTACTCCATTTCTAAGGATTTTAATTTAGTTTCCAATACCTCTCTATTCGCAATCACCGAACTTTGTTGAGATGCAATAGCTCCAAGCTGACTGCCTTTAGGTCTGGATTCAAAGTAACCATCACTTAGATTTTCAGCGATTTTTTCTGCACGTCCTTTAATAATTACTTGTCGCTCTGCAGCCGCCCAATGAAATGACAAACAAACATTTGGATTGGCTGCAATTGCTGTTCCTTTTTCGCTTTCGTAATTTGTGTAAAAAATAAAGCCTTCATAGGTATACTTTTTTAAAAGAACCACTCTATTTTTAGGAAAACCATCTGTTCCAATCGTTGAAATGGTCATGGCGTTGGTTTCATCTTCTTGAAAATGGGTGTCAACTTCATGAAACCACTTCTGAAATACTTCCATTGGGTTTTCTG
>Ga0209833_1001553_pt1 | contig 15108 bp, 9 predicted proteins | sample COGITO_mtgs_1105_3_FD_184797 | JGI IMG/M metagenome (GOLD analysis project Ga0209833, IMG submission 184797) | Pelagic marine microbial communities from North Sea - COGITO_mtgs_110506 (SPAdes) (version 2) | ecosystem: Environmental > Aquatic > Marine > Epipelagic ... | reverse complement strand
TATCGCTTTTTGGATTTAATTTCATCAATCCAAACGCTTTTTGATTATGAACAAAAGAACCCTGCCGTTAGCCATCCTCTCGCTTGCACTAATTTTATCCGTTTCATTGTCTGCTCAGCGAAATTGTGGCACAATGGATGTGCTGGAATCACAGCTGGAAGAGGATCCGAAGATGGAAATGAAGATGGAGCAAATCGAAGCTCATTTCATGAACATTGAAAACTCTGGCGTGAGAGAAGTCAATGGGGTAGTGAACATACCTGTTGTCGTTCATGTGATCTACAATAATTCAACAGAGAACATCTCAGATGCGCAGGTGCTGTCTCAAATTGACGTTTTGAACGAAGATTTTCGACGAACCAATTCAGACGCGGACGATACATGGTCTCAAGCGACTGACTCGGAAATCGAGTTTTGCATGGCGACGTCAGATCCATTCGGGAATGCCACAACAGGAATTGTGCGCACTTCGACATCGGTGAGCGCGTTCGGTACGAATGACCAAATGAAATTTTCAAGTTCTGGAGGTGCAGACGCGTGGCCTACATCGGACTATTTGAACATTTGGGTATGTGACATCAGCGGCGGAATCTTGGGCTATGCTCAGTTTCCGGGCGGGGCGGCAAGCACGGATGGAATTGTCATCGATTATCAGTATTTCGGAACAGTGGGTACGGCGAGCGCTCCTTTTGATTTGGGCCGAACTGCGACACATGAGGTGGGCCACTGGCTGAACTTGCGGCACATTTGGGGAGATGGGAGCTGCAGTGTGGACGATTTTGTATCGGATACCCCAACTTCAAATGCAGCGAACTATGGCTGCGATGTGGGTAGTTCGGCATGTGGTTCTGTGGACATGGTTCAGAATTACATGGATTATTCGGATGATGCTTGCATGAATTTGTACACAGTTGGTCAGCGCAACAGGATGAGGGCGCTGTTTGAAAGTGGGGGCTATCGATCAAGTTTATTGAATTCGTCCGCTTGCGGTGATGTGGTAGCGCCAACGTGTGATGACGGCATCCAAAATGGGGACGAAGAAGGTATTGATTGCGGAGGTTCGAATTGCGAGCCGTGTGTCTGTGATGGAGTTGATGTCACGATGACGTTGAATTTTGACAACTATCCTTCTGAAACTTCATGGGAAATAGTTGGGTCAGGAGAAGTCGTCGCATCAGGAGGAACGTATGGTTCACAGCCACAGATGTCGACGTTGAACATCACACAATGCCTGCCTGAGGGTTGCTATACCGTGACGGTGTTTGATAGTTATGGGGATGGCTTGTGCTGTCAATATGGTGAAGGCTCCTACGTCGTTACAGATGAGTATGGCAATGAATTGGCCTCTGGTGCTTCCTTTAACAGCACTTCTTCAGGTAACTTCTGTATTTCTGTGGATAACGGCCCCGACCCTACGTGCGACGACGGCATCCAGAATGGCAACGAGACGGGCGTGGATTGCGGCGGCGATTGTGCGGCATGCCCTACGTGCGACGACGGCGTCCAAAACGGTAACGAGACGGGCGTGGACTGCGGCGGCGACTGTGCGGCATGCCCTACGTGCGATGATGGCATCCAGAATGGAGAAGAGACAGGGATTGATTGCGGAGGACCTGATTGTGAACCGTGTGAGACAGGCCCTTGTTCGTATGGAGATATCGACGTTGAGGACTTCGAGAGTGGATGGGGAATTTGGAACGACGGTGGATCGGATTGCAGAAGGAATCGAAGAGACCGAAATTATGCCAACGGAACGTATTGTGTGCGCATACGCGACAACACCTCTACGTCCGTGACGTACACAGATGACCTTGATTTGTCGGGCTATGAAGAATTGACGGTTGGTTTTGGCTTTGTAGCCAAAAGCATGGAAAACGGCGAGGATTTTGTGCTCGAGTATTCCACGAATGGAGGGGGAAGCTTCACTACCGTCGCGTCTTACATTGCGGGATCCAACTTCACGAATGGCCCAAGCTATTCTGATGAGGTAGTCATTGCGGGTCCGTTTACGGCAAATACAGTTGTTCAATTCCGTTGCGATGCTTCCGGCAATAACGATCAGATCTACTTGGATGATGTTGCGATTTCAGGTTGTACTTCCGGCGGACGATGGAGCGCACCTGTGACACCATTGATTGAAGCTGATTTGTCGGCTGCTCCTTCACCGTTTGGCATGCTCAATTTGTATCCCAACCCGGCAAGTGAGTCCATACAACTCGATTTTGAATTGTACCAGGACGTTCGCTTCCAGTGGATGGTTACAGATATGCAAGGGCGGTTCCTGATGAAGCAAGAAAGCGAAGGAATTCGAGGTGAACAGCACATCAACATCGATGTGAGCGGCTGGCCTGCTGGCACCTACTTGTTGTTCCTGCGATCAACAAATGGTGCTCACACGAAGCGATTCATGATCCAACGATAACGGCTCCGACTTCAAACGAAAAGGACCATGCGCAAGCATGGTCCTTTTTTTATTTCAATCAGCGAAGTACCCGTTCGCTCCGACGCTGAGAAGTCGCCTGAGGGAGGAGAAGGGGCTAAAAACCCTCCTTTTACCCAGGGATCTTTCTAACGCGCAATGCCTTTGGAGTCACCTCCAGGTATTCATCATCGCCAATCCACTCCATGTATTCCTCCAAGGAAAGTTTTCGAGGGGGGGCAATACGGAGGCTTTTGTCAGCACCGGATGAACGCATGTTGTTGAGTTGCTTTCCTCGGACGAGGTTGAGTTCCATGTCGTTGTCGCGTGAACTTTCGCCGATGACTTGGCCTGCGTAAATGTCCTGTCCGGAATCGATGAAGAAGGTTCCGCGGTCCTGCAGGCGGTCGATTTCGAACGCACGGGATTGACCAGCTTCCTTGCATACCAAGGAACCCAATGAGCGCGAAGTGAGTTCGCCCGCGTGCGGCTCGTATCCATCAAATCGGTGGGTCATCACCGCTTCTCCAGACGTGGCGGTTAAGATTTGGTTTCTCAAACCGATGAGCCCGCGGGATGGAATGCGGTATTCCATATGCTGCAGGTTGCCTTTGGCTTCCATGACCTGGAGCATACCCTTTCTCTTCATCACCAATTCGGTGGCCTTGCTGGCCACTTCAGAGGGAACGTCGATGACAAGGTGTTCGAATGGCTCATGGGTTTTTCCGTCAATTTCTTTGAAGAGCACCTGCGGCTTACCAATTTGCATTTCGTAGCCTTCACGGCGCATGGTTTCGATCAGGACGGATAGGTGCAGAATGCCACGGCCGAAGACGTTCCATTTATCTTCACTGTCGGTAGGTTCGACACGCAACGCCAGGTTCTTTTGCAATTCGGCATCCAAGCGCTCACGGATGTGCCGGCTGGTCAAAAACTCACCGTCGCGCCCCAAGAATGGCGAGGTGTTGATGGTGAAGAGCAAAGACATGGTGGGTTCATCCACCGCAATTCGCTCCATGACCTCTGGGTTTTCCAGGTCGCTGACCGTGTCTCCGATTTCAAAGCCGTCCATGCCGGTGATTGCGCAAAGGTCGCCGCTTCGAACATGGTCGACCTTTTGCTTTCCCAAGCCTTCGAACACAAATAACTCCTTGGCCCGCGCTTTTCGAATGCCGTGCTCCGTGCAGAGAGCATAATCTTGGTTGGCGTGCAGGTCTCCACGAAACAACCGTCCGATCGCAATACGTCCAGTGTATTTGGAGTAGTCCAGCGAAGTGATTTGAAGCAACGGCGTTCCTTCCCGGTATGGAGCCTCAGGCACGTGTTCAAGGATTACGTCCAGCAGGTGGGTAATGTCCGTTGTCGGATTCTCCCAATCAGGGCCCATCCATCCCATCTTGGCGGATCCATAAACCGTCGGAAAGTCCAACTGCTCCTCGGTAGCATCCAAGGTGAACATCAGATCGAAGACTTGTTCTTGGGCGATGTCCGGCGTGCAATTTTCTTTGTCCACCTTGTTGACCACCAAAATCGGCTTCAAACCGAGCTCGATGGCTTTTCCGAGTACAAATCGCGTTTGGGGCATTGGCCCCTCAAAGGCATCAACCACCAACAAGACTGCATCCGCCATTTTCAAAACGCGCTCCACCTCTCCTCCAAAATCTGCGTGACCGGGTGTGTCGAGGATGTTGATCTTAACGTCTTTCCAAGTAGCTGAGACGTTTTTGGATAAAATCGTGATACCGCGCTCGCGCTCCAGGTCGTTGTTATCGAGAATCAGAACACCGTTGTCCTTCCGTGAGTCAACGGCTTGGCATTGGTAAATGATGTTATCAACGAGGGTGGTTTTGCCGTGATCGACGTGGGCAATGATGGCGATGTTTCGGATGCCGCTCATGAATGTGTGCGAAGGGAAATTTGTTTCGCGGCGCGAAGAACGTGCAGATAATTGCAGATTGCTACTAATCCTTTGCTATTTTTGCCGTCCACTTGCCCGGATGGCGGAACTGGTAGACGCGCACGACTCAAACTCGTGTTCCGCAAGGAGTGTGGGTTCGATTCCCACTCCGGGTACTTAGAGCAAGGAAACTTGCAAGAAAACGCCTCTCTTTTGGGGGCGTTTTTTGTTTGCCCTTACTTTAGCCTCTCTATTCTAGATCATCCTCAATCTCATCTCTTAGAAATGAAATCTTTTTACGCTCTCCTTGTGGCTGTTCTCTTAGCAGCAGGTGCCCAAGCCCAACTCCAGTCGCCCAGCCCAGAGATTGGAGAGTCATTCGTTCAAAAAGTTGTGGAGGCCTTTGAGCCTTTGGGAGAGGATTCTAGCACGACTGGACAAGTTTGGGACTTGAGTTACTTAGCTGCAACCGGCGGTGTGGAATCTGTGCCAGCAGCCATCCTTTCTGTAGCGGCGACTCCAAACGGTAAGGTGTTTGCTGGATCAGATGTGGCCATGGAAGGGGGGGGGCAGACGACGTACTATTCTTATGGAGATTCCTACGAATACCACGGGGGTGTCCAAAACAACCTTATTGTAGCGTACGACGATACCGAGGTCTATTTTCCCTTCCCTTTTGCTTTGGGGGAATCGCATGAAGACACATTCAGCTGCGAATATGGTACAGCCGGAATTACCGTTTACCGCACAGGTCAGGTGTTGGCTGAATGCCTCTCTGAAGGAATGTTGACACTTCCAGGAGAAGTGACTTATGACAATGTTTACCGGCTGCACCTCAGTGAGGTTTTGGTTGACTCAACTTTCTTAGGCACCTATGAAGTCCAAGTTGAAGGGGATTATTTTTTCTCCTCGGCGTATCCGCTGACTTTGGCAGCATTAATCCAGTATTCGACGGTCGACACGCCCATCTCAGGTGACCCTGTCTTCACTGAAACAAGCTACAGTGTATGGATGGACTCATACACGGTGGGAGTGGATGAGCCCGGAGCACAAGCTTGGGCTATGTTGCCGAATCCAGCCCGCAATCAGGTAACGCTGGTTGGAGCTCAAAGTGCTTCCGAAGTGGTGATTTACGGATTGGACGGGCGAGAGTGGAAGCGCTCAGTACTTCGCCCCGGGCTTCAGGCCCAAACCATCGACGTATCGGAATTGCCTGTGGGAACCTACGTGGTTCACACCTCCGATGGTACTGCGAAAAAACTTGTAATCGAGCGCTGATCTAGTACGCTCGATCCTTCCGGCCCTCCACGTAGTAGACAAATGCGCGGTTGACGACCTTGTTACCGCCAGGGGTTGGAAAGTTGCCGGTGAAATACCAATCCCCCTTGTTGTTGGGACAGGCAGCGTGCAGGCCCTCAATGGACTGGAACACCACTTTGACTTCAGACTTCATGTCCTTGGGTGTGAGAAGCGTTGAAATGCGATCGCTGACCTCTTCCGTCGTGAAGGGTTCGTAAATGGCTTTTACCTGATTGACATTCTCTTCTTTTGGGAGCTGAATTTGCGTTTTGCACCGTTCATACGTTTCATCGATGATGTGCTGAAGGCCTCGTTCTTGGATGAGGCTAATAGCGGCCTGAAAAGCAATGAAGTCGCCGAGCCGCGCCATGTCGATCCCGTAGCAATCAGGATAGCGAATTTGAGGAGCACTGGAGGCGACGACGATGCGCTTGGGACCGAGGCGGTCGAGTATGCGCAGAATGGAACGCTTGAGTGTGGTGCCCCGGACGATGCTGTCGTCAATCACAACGAGGTTGTCCTCACCGCGCTCGACAGTGCCGTAAGCGATATCGTAGACGTGCGCAACAAGATCATCCCGACCTGCATCTTCCGTAATAAACGTCCGCAATTTCGCGTCTTTGATGGCAATTTTTTCAATGCGCGCTCGCTCGTCGAGAATTCGCTTCACTTCAGCCGGATCGGGATTAGGTCCCATGCCAATAATCCGAGCGATTTTGGCTTGATTTTGATAGTCCTCTAAACCTTTGATCAATCCATAAAAACAAACTTCGGCCGTGTTGGGAATGAAACTGGACACTGTTTTGTCCAGGTCGTGCTCTACGGCCTCAAGAATCTTGGGGACCAATTGCCGTCCCAACTCTTTGCGCTCACGGTAAATGTCTTGGTCGTTTCCGCGACTGAAATAAATGCGCTCAAAGCTGCAGGCTTTTCGCTCACCGGGGGACTTTACTTCAGGCATGCTAACAGTACCGTCGCGCTTAATGATCAGAGCGTGCCCAGGTGCGAGCTCCTGGACGGCATCGGTTTCGACGTTGAAAGCAGTCTGAATAACCGGCCGCTCGCTCGTGACTACAACGACCTCGTCGTCCTCGTACCAGAAGCACGGTCGGATTCCATTGGGGTCGCGCATGACGAAGGCATCTCCGTGCCCAATGAGTCCGCACATCACATAGCCTCCGTCGAGCGAGTTGGCCGCTTGATGCAAAACAGTCTGGACGTTTAATTCTTGTGCGATTTGCTCAGAGATGGCTTCGTTGGCGAGCCCTTCCTCTTTGAATTGGTCGAACAGCCGTTGGTTTTCCACATCCAGAAAGTGCCCGATGCGCTCCAGAAGCGTCACCGTATCTGCCTTTTCCTTCGGGTGCTGTCCCAGACTTACCAATTTATCGAATAACTCGTCCGTGTTGGTCATGTTGAAGTTACCGGCAACTACGAGGTTGCGCGTTCGCCAATTATTTTGGCGCAAAAACGGATGGCAGTTTTCGACTTCATTTTTGCCGTAGGTGCCGTAGCGCAGGTGGGCCAAGAACAGCTCTCCGGTGAATGCCAACTCTTCTTGCAGAAAGGAGGCGTCGCTCAACTGTTCGCTGGAGAGCCCTTCAAATCGAGGCATGATGCGGGAAAAGAGGTCCTGAATGGGCCTTGAATCCACGGATCTTACGCGCGAAATGTACCGCTTGCCGGGATCTACATCCAATTTGATGTTGGCAAGCCCAGCACCGTCTTGGCCGCGGTTGTGCTGCTTTTCCATCAGCAGGTACATTTTGTTCAATCCGTAAAATGCACTGCCGTATTTGTCGATGTAATATTGCAGGGGTTGCTTCAATCGAAGCATTGCAATACCGCATTCATGTTGGAGGAAATCGCTCATTCGGGCCGGGAAATACGCTTGTTGAGTGTCAAAGTTACGCCCGCGATGTATGTGCTTCACACCCTATGGACAAATTGTCAATAAGCCTCAACGCCAGGATCGGTTGCCTTGCAATCCCCCCGTATGCAAGAACAAAATTCGTTTCCCGCGAAGTTGGGCATCCGTCTCAATATGACGCTGCAACCGCAAAAGGGTTTTGGCGGTGTAGACCCCGTCTAAAGGAATGGAAGTTTCAGCTTCCCAAGTCTCGATAAAGCACTTGACTTGCGGGGTGATGGTGCCAAATCCTCCCGTGTGTGCATCATTCCAAACCTCTACGGACGTCATCAACTCGGAAGCCCATGATGCATCATAAAGTGTTCGTTCCAACAAAGCCTCCATCTGTTGTTCCATCTGCACACCTTTGAGGGCACTTCCTACATACAAGGAGGCTGATTCTTGGAGGCCGAGCAATACACCGGCTGCGGTGGCACCGGTTCCGGCGCTAACAATCACCGCATCCCACGGGTTGGACAAGTCAGACGCGGTGATGAGGTGTTTGCACCCCATGACTCCGAGCGCGTCTCCCGCGCCTTCGGGGACGATCCATGGATTGTTGAAGCGATCTCTCAGCCACGCCCGAAAGAAGGGGAGGTCTTTTTCGCGGTATTCTGCCCGAGAAACTGGAAAGAGCTCCATGCCCAAATCCTTGCAGTCCTGAAGGGTAGCTGTCGGGTTTTGCGCGATTTCTTCCGCCGTAGCTCGCACCACGCCGATGGTTCGCAACCCCAAATCTGCTCCAATGGCGGCTGCGGCGTGCAGGTGATTGGACCACGCTCCCCCAAAGGTGAGTAGCGCAGGGGTCGGTTGCCGCTGTGCTCGCTCCACATGGTACATCAGTTTCCAGGCCTTGTTGCCGGGAGCTAAGGGGTGTGCCAGGTCCAGTCGACGCACCCACAATGCTGTGCCATGCGCCTCCGTTGCGGACCAACGGACGCGTTGCGTTTGAAATTCTGCGGTCGGATTCATACGTGGTAAATTTGCAACATGCGGAGCGATTTGGAACCTGAAGATTTTTATTACAGCCCTGAAGGCTTCATCGTCTTTACGGAACAATATCACCTCAAGCGGGGTCATTGTTGTCAGAGCGGCTGTAAACATTGTCCTTATGGGTTTGATCGTCGCACCGGAAAAATTCGAAAACCATGACAACTGCTATGAATCCCGATGAGCTGAAAGCCTTTCAATTGGAAATTTCAGAAGGAATTCCTGCTGAACTGCCTGCGGCGTTTCCGCGTTCTGAGGAGGTGAGCCACGCACCCGTCAGGAAAGACATTCTGACGCCTGCAGAAAAGGAACTGGCACTGCGCAACGCGCTGCGTTATTTTCCTGTAGAAACACATCCGGTTTTGGCCCCGGAGTTCGCACAAGAGCTCAAGGATTATGGCCGCATATACATGTACCGATTGCGCCCAAAGCACCCTGTTTTTGCTCGTCCCATTGAGCAATACCCTGCCAAGTGCCAGCAAGCGGCTTCCATCATGTTGATGATTCAAAACAACCTAGATCCGGCTGTGGCGCAGCACCCCGAGGAGCTCATCACTTATGGCGGAAACGGTGGTGTTTTTCAAAACTGGGCGCAGTACCGGTTGACGATGCAGTACCTCTGTCAAATGACCGAGGGCCAGACCCTGGCGATGTACAGCGGCCATCCGATGGGATTGTTTCCATCGCACAAAGACGCACCCCGTGTGGTCGTGACCAATGGAATGGTGATACCGAATTATTCGAAACCAGACGATTGGGAGCGGATGAATGCGATGGGCGTTTCTCAATACGGGCAAATGACAGCGGGCTCGTACATGTACATTGGCCCTCAAGGCATCGTGCATGGAACGACCATTACGGTTTTGAATGCCGTGCGCATGAACGATAAAACGGGAACAGGTCCAGCCGGAAAGCTATTTGTCACGGCCGGGCTTGGCGGGATGAGTGGGGCGCAACCCAAAGCGGGAAACATCGCTGGCGTGGTGAGTGTTACGGCGGAGGTAAATCCAGACGCGGCGTATAAGCGCCATGAGCAAGGATGGGTGGATCACGTGGTTACGGATGTGGAAGAATTGTCGCGACGTGTCAAGGAATCGGTCGAAGCAAAGGAGGCGGTTTCGTATGCGTACCTCGGCAATGTGGTGGATGTTTGGGAGGAGTTTGACCGTTCGAAGCTGTTTGTTGATTTGGGTTCCGACCAAACTTCGCTGCACAATCCTTGGGCAGGAGGTTACTACCCAGCGGGACTGTCATTCGAGGCATCCAATGAGATGATGGCTCACAAGCCGGAGGAATTTGCAGAGCATGTGCGAGAATCCTTGCGGAGGCATGCGGATGCGGTCAACAAACACACCGCTCGTGGAACTTATTTCTTCGATTATGGCAACGCTTTTTTGTTGGAAGCTTCGCGTTCCGGGGCGGACATAATGAACGAAGAAGGCACGGGATTTAGGTATCCGAGTTATGTTCAGGATATCATGGGCCCCATGTGCTTTGATTATGGTTTCGGCCCATTCCGTTGGGTGTGCGCAAGTGGCAAAGCCGCAGATTTGGAGTTGACAGACGCCATTGCTTGCCAAGTCTTGGAAGAATTGAAAAAAGAGGCGCCAGCTGAAATCCAGCAGCAGATGGACGACAACATTCGTTGGATCAAGGGCGCTCAAGCCAACCGATTGGTGGTGGGCTCGCAGGCGCGAATCCTGTACGCTGATGCGCTGGGTCGAATGAAAATCGCTAAGGCCTTCAACGATGCGATTGCCGAAGGTCGTTTGGCTGGACCGGTGGTGTTGGGCAGGGACCATCATGATGTTTCAGGCACGGACTCCCCTTTCCGCGAGACCTCCAACATTTATGACGGATCGGCATTCACTGCGGACATGGCCGTTCAGAATTTTGCGGGTGATGCCTTTCGAGGGGCGACTTGGATTTCGCTGCACAATGGCGGCGGAGTTGGCTGGGGCGAGGTGGTCAACGGTGGTTTTGGGATGCTGATTGATGGCAGCGCCGATGCAGAACGACGCCTCACCTCCATGCTGCATTGGGACGTCAACAACGGCATTGCGCGCAGGAGTTGGGCTCGAAACGAAGGAGCTGAATGGGCGATTCAACGGGCAATGGACCAAGAACCATTGCTCAAAGTGACATTGCCGGCGCACGCAGCCGATGATGTTATTGCCGAAGCACTCAAATAATGGATGCTTACGAGCTTGAATTTGACGGGAAGACGGAGTGGCCGAAATTCTGTAAGAATGAGCTCTCAGGTCTGTTGGAAACCTGGTGCTTGAACATTCAATAGACATTCGTTAAAAACAGCGGAAACGTTTTAACGTTGTTTTCGTTTCCTAAAACCGTTTCAGGGGCTATTTTTGCACTCCAAAATGGACCAAGCGCACCCCGATACCAGCCTCTTACAAGCCAAGGCTACTATTGTCCAGCGTGCGGCAGAGACCTTCATGCGATTGGGAATCCGTGCCATGAATATGGCTGATCTAGCTTCGGAGCTGGGGATTTCCAAGAAGACGCTGTACAAGCACGTCCAGGACAAAACGGAGCTGGTCAATGAATGCATGGCCTGGCATTGCGATCAAATGCAAGAGGTTATTGACTCAGCACGTGACTCAAGTGAGAATACGATTGACGCGGAGCTTCAATTGATCCAGTTTATTCACCATACCACTGCTCAAATGCATCCGAGCATTTTATTTGATTTGCGCAAATACCATCCCGATGCCTTTGAATTGGTGAATGAGCGGCGCAACCAAATTTTGCAAGGAACGGTGGTAGAAAACATCGAACGCGGCCAACGAGAGGGGTTGTATCGGCTGGATGTACTGCCGGAAGTGGCCGCGCAATTTCTACTGAGACTCAGTGAACACGTGCGTGCACTGGCTGAAAGCAGTGAGAATACAATACCGCTTTCGCAATTGTACCTGCAGTCGGCTATGTATCACATTCGGGCTATCTCAGCAGCGAGAGGACTCGAGTATTTGGAGGATAAAATCCAAAACGAAAACCTGTTTAAATGAAGAATTCGGCGATCCTAATTATCGTTTTAGTTGCAGGCGTAATCGCGCCGCTAGACGCGCAAGGCCAAAACTACGTGGTGACCTTAGCGGAGGCGCAAGCGGTTGCATTGGAGAAAGCGTTTGCTATGCAATACGCGGCTTTGGACCGTTCCAAAGCGGAGCGTGATGTCAAAGGGGTTCTGGCATCGGGATTGCCTCAGGTGAACCTGATCGCCGACTACAGCCAGTACATTGACATTCCCACCCAAGTGGCCGCGGGAGATGTCTTTGGGTTTCCGGAGTACCTCACATCGTTCTTGGGTGGGGTTTCTCAAGCTACAGGAGTTTCACTGAATCAACCACCTGCTGATCCGGACGCCCTCTCGGAATTTCAATTTGGTCAGGCCCATACGGCTAATGTGGGGATACAAGCAAGTCAACTGGTGTTCAGCGGTTCGTATTTTGTGGGATTGCGTGCTGCTCAGCTTTACGTGGATGTGCAGGATAGGGCCGCGGAAAGGACAGCCGATGAGGTGCTGACGCAAGTGGCAGAAGCATATCATTTAGCACTCGGTGCGGAAGAGGCGTTGAGTCTGGCGCAGGAATCGGTAAAGTTGATTGAACAAAGCCGCTCAGAGGTGAGCGCCTTGCAATCAGAGGGGTTTGCTGACGCGCTCAGTGTCGACCGGTTGAACTTGGCGAAAACGGAATTGGAAGCGCAGGTAATGAATGCAGAGCGGCAAGTTGCTTTGACCAAAGGGCTGCTGGCCTTTCAAATGGGCATTGGCCTGCAGGATGAGCTGACACTAGCGGATGATTTGGAGACCCTTCTGGCCAATGGCCAAGAGTTGGAATGGATGAGCCGTTCGTTTGACCCAAGCGCAGTACCCGCTATTCAGGAACAGCAGATGTATTTCGAGCTCGCTGGATTGGATGTCATGAATCAAAAAGCGAAGGGATGGCCGCAGATTGGTGCGTTTTACACCAACCAAGGGAATGCCCAACGGGATGCCTTTAATTTCTTAGATGGAGATGAAAAATGGTATCCTGTACAGTTGTGGGGACTCAACATGTCGATGCCCCTCTGGACGAGTTTTGGAGGCAAACAACTGGTTGAAAAGAAGAAGATTGAACAGGAGCGCGCGCGCATTGGCTTGGGTCAACTGACCCAAGCAGCTGAAATGGAGTTCGGTAATGCACGAGCGGGTTTTGCCAATGCCACGGCGGTATTGAACAATGCGCGGACTGCAGAAGCGATCGCCGGAAAGATTTACTCCCAAACAGAAATTGGTTTCAACGAAGGGGTGGTTTCCTCGTTTGAATGGACGGAATCCCGGAACGAATTGCTTCAAGCGCGCAGCAACCGACTTGCGGCTTCTTTGAACTGGTTGAATGCGCGCGTGGCATTGCAAGCGACCCTCTCGGCTTTTTGAATTCAAGATTGATAGAAATAGAACGATGAATAAGACAATGACATTCTCTGTCCGTTTGATGGCTGCAGCCGTTGGATGTATGACTTTTTTGGTGTGGACGGGATGCGGCAGCGGTGGTGATCCTGTCGATGAGGCGGCTGCTTCGCCAGAAGGCCGATCAGGAATCAATGTAGCTGTTATGGAGGTGGTTCCACAGCCCTTTACGCACCGGTTTTCTGTGCAAGGCAATGTGGAAACAGACCGCAACGCCTTATTAACTTCTGAATTCGGCGGGCGCATTGAATCGGTTTTGGTGCGTGAAGGCGCGCAGGTCCAAGCCGGTGATGCGTTGGTCAAGGTGGACACCGATGTGCTCGATCGATCGATGGCAGAATTGCAGACCCAACTGGATTTGGCACAGGTTGTATTTGAGCGGCAGAACCGTTTGTGGAAACAGAACATCGGCTCAGAAATTGAGTTCTTGCAAGCGAAAGCGCAACTGGAGTCCCTTGAGCGTTCGATGTCGACCGTTAACGAGCAAAAAGACATGGCGGTGATCCGCGCTCCGTTTGCGGGAGTCGTAGATCGATGCTTGGCGAAGGCAGGAGAATTTGCCGTGCCTGGCGCTCCGCTCGTGCGCATTGTGAATTTGCGAGAGATGAAGGTTCGGGCCATGGTGTCCGATCACTATGCTGGACGAATTTCCAAGGGCATGCCGGCCCAGGTCATTGTGAGTGGGGTCGATACCATCGCCACCAAAGTGGGACGTATAGGCCAATTCATCAACCCATCAAACCGTTCCCTGGAGATCACCCTGCCGTTGCCAGAGGGCACGTCGTTTTTACCCAACATGTATGCGAGCGTATGGCTGGAAGACGTGAAGCTGGACAGTGCAATCGTCTTGCCGAGTTCATTGATTCAGCAGGACATCGAAGGGAAGGAATTTGTTTTTGTCGCAGAAGGCAGTGGTCCGACCCGAATCGCTGTTAAGCAGCTGCTGGAAATAGGCTTAGGCTCGGGAGATAACCTGCTAGTTGAACGCGGTTTGTCTTTTGGACAGAACGTCATTTCGAAAGGGGGATCGCGCATCGTAGCTGGCCAGGAAGTGAACATCATCGCGGAATAACCCAACGCTGAACCCTCCATGGAAACCCCTACCCCCCCCAACGGCGTCCGCGAATTTGGATTGAGTTCGTGGAGCGTGATGAACCGGACCACGGTCTTTGTGCTCATTGCGATTATTACGATCAGCGGCCTTTACAGCTACATCACGGTACCGAAAGAGAGCTTCCCCGAGGTCGTCATCCCTGAGATCTTCATCGGGACAACGTACCCGGGCAACAGCCCCATCAACATAGAAAAGCTCATCACGCGTCCGCTTGAAAAGGAAATCAATACAATCACAGGCATAGATGAAATCTCATCGACGTCCATTCAAGGATACAGTGCCATTGACGTGAAATTCGATTTCGACGTCACGCCGGACGAAGCGTTGCGCAAAGTGAAGGACGCTGTTGACAAGGCCAAGTCCGACCCTGATTTTCCGGACGATCTGCCCGCTGACCCCAACGTGTTTGAACTGAATTTCTCTGAGTTGTTGCCGGTGATGAACGTCAACCTATCGGGGGATTACAGCCTCGATGAGCTCAAGCGGTATGCCGAGCAGCTGGAGGAGGACATCGAAGAGTTGCCTGAAATCTCCAAGGTTGATATCCGAGGGGTGATGGACAAAGAGGTTGAGATCGTGGTCGACCACTTGCGCGCGGAGGCGATGCAAGTGAGCTTCAACGATATTTCGGGTGCAATTGCCCAGGAAAACGTAACGATTTCGGGAGGAGACTTACTCGTAGATCACTACCGCCGAACGGTTCAGGTAGTGGGAGACTTTCAGTCAATGGAAGACATTGAAAATGTCATCATCAAGAGCGAAAAAAATGCGCCGGTGTACCTCCGTGACGTGGCGACAGTTCACTTTGTTGAACAGGACAAAACAAGCTATGCTCGAGAATACACGCAGCCGGTTGTTTCGTTGGACATCATCAAGCGCGCTGGCGAAAACTTGATAGCAGCGTCTGATGGGATCAATGCCATCATCGAAGATGCTCAATCGACTTACCTGCCTTCGAATTTGAATGTTAGTATCACCAATGACCAATCAGATCAAACCCGAACCCAGG
>Ga0209833_1001545_pt1 | contig 15155 bp, 14 predicted proteins | sample COGITO_mtgs_1105_3_FD_184797 | JGI IMG/M metagenome (GOLD analysis project Ga0209833, IMG submission 184797) | Pelagic marine microbial communities from North Sea - COGITO_mtgs_110506 (SPAdes) (version 2) | ecosystem: Environmental > Aquatic > Marine > Epipelagic ... | reverse complement strand
TGCTGAACGCAGCGAAACAATAAAGGCGGCATTGATGGCGGGAGCCTCTCGCTTTACCTTTAATACTTCAACAACGGCTAATGTCCAAGACTATCGATTAGCAGCGGCTAATCAGACCGATAATGGCTTAGATTGGCGTTATGGCGCCGGCCAGCTCAATATCAACAACAGTTACAACATTTTGGCCGCGGCTGAGCAGCCGAGCCTTCAAGACGGTGGGGGTGTTAGCCCGCTAATGATGGGTTTTGATTATGTGCCAAAGTTTGGCGGTAGACGTGGCTCTGATACCGTAGCTGAATATGATTTAGGCACGGCAACCGGCAATCAGTTTTTTGCGGCCTCTCTGGTTTGGAATTTGGATGTGGGTGGCGGTAGTACTTTTTTTAGCCCAATCTCAACGCTAAGAGATCTTAATTTATATTTGGTGGATACGACTAGTGGCGTCGATACTATTGTTGCTAGTTCATTAAGTAGTGTCGATAACACTGAGAATATTTGGTTTGAGCTTGTCAGTGGTCATAATTATCAAATACGTGTTGAAAGTGCAGGGGCCGATTTTGAATGGGATTATAGTCTTGCTTGGCAGGCTGTAGGTTTTGCGGACAGTGATGGCGACGGTGTGTTTGATCATGTTGATAGTGATGCGCAAGACCCTTGTGTGCCGGTGGTATTTGTCAGTGCTTGTAATGTAGACAGTGATAATGATGGGCTAACTGATTTTGCCGAAGGAGAGACTGCAGATACTGATCTTGATGGCGTGTTGGATTATTTAGAGTCGAACGTTGTCGATACTGATGGTGACGGTACGTTTGATCAGTTAGATGTGGCGAATAGTGATCCTTGTATCCCGACAGTTTTTGTTAGCGCCTGTGCTGCTGATAGTGATAATGATGGGTTGACGGATTTTGAGGAAGGCGAAGCTACTGACACAGATGGTGATGGTGTGTTGGATTATATAGAGTCGAACCTGTTGGATGAAGATGGTGATGGCTTTGTTGATCAGCAGGATATTTCGAATGATGATCCTTGTGTGCCGACGGTTTTTGTTTTGGTGTGTGACACGGATACGGATGGTGATGGTTTAACGGATTTTGCTGAGGGTGAGAGTACGGATACGGATGGTGATGGTGAGTTGGATTATTTAGAGTCGAATTTGCTTGATGATGATGGTGATGGCTTTGCTAATCAGGTGGATGTTTGGAATGGCGATACTTGTTTGCCTGATGCTTCGCAGTGTACTTATGATATTCCGATGTTGCCGATGATTGGGCAGGTTTTGTTGGCGGTGAGTTTGGTGGGGTTGTGGCGACGGGCTTAAACTAGAGTTATCAGGGGCGTCGGGGATGGGCTGACATGCCCGAGTCTAGGTTTTTAACCTTTATTTCATAGTGTTTTTATATTCTGCTTGTTTACTTTATTTTTTTGATTTTTTAAGTTCAAGTTCGTCGGGGGTGGCCCCGACACGCCAGTCACTTTTTTTATTCGCTTCGCTCACCCTACGGGGCGCCCTTCAGGCGCGGCGCAAACTACGCTGTGCAACAGCAACAAAAAGTCACCAAAAAATGCCGCAACCTTAACGGCGAAGCTTGAGCACGACGGGTGCATCTCGTAGTGTTTTCTGTCCAGCAGTTCCAGAGGGATTATCGTCAAGCGGTATAGGGGTGCTTTTTTGTGCTGCACTTGTATCAGATTTTACGACTAAGTTTACCTTTTAGCTGCGGAATGACAGCCGAAGCCTAATCTTGAAACTCTGCGTGATAGTATTATTATATTCTGGATTTTTATGATTTCTTTGAAGTTTTAAGTTCAAGGTCGTCGGGAGTGGCCCGACATGCCAGTCACTTTTTTCTGCAGCAAAAAAAGTAACCAAAAATGCCGCAACCTTAACGGCGAAGCTTGAGCACGACGGGTGCATCTCATAGGGTTTTCTGTCCAGCAGTTCCAGAGAGATTGTCGCCAAGCGGTATAGGGGGTACTTTTTTGTGCTGCATTTGCATAAGGCTTTATGACCAAGTTTACCTTTTAGCGAAATAGTAGTTCGCTTATTCATAACCCTTTGTTTAGCTCTCACTCTTTCACCTCCTAACCCACACCACGCTCAATAATTTTTTAGGGTAAAAGACTACTCTTTTGAGCTGGGGCTTTTCATTCTTTTTTCTTTGTCTTTTTTGAGCGGCATGCGGAGCTCAATAGTAAAAGCCGGCCGTTAGGCACGGTTTTTACTTGTTTTAAAATAAAAAGAGGCTTGCTGAACTTGTTCGTTGCACCCGCATTGTGTTTTGAAAAGTCTGCGGAATCAGAGTGATATTGGCTGGATGCGAGCCCAGATATTGACGACCAATTAAGTCGAGTGAAAAACGTTTTCATAGCCGCTGCTAAGATGTACTGAATAAAACCACCCCAAAGCGAATAGGTTATCTCGGGATCAATCTTCGTCAGATTGTGTGCTTTCTTTTGGTTACTTTTCTTTGCACAAGCAAAGAAAAGTGACTGGCATGTCGGGCCACCCCCGACGACCTTGAACTTAAAACTTGAAAGAAAGAATGAAAATCCAGAATATAAGAGTACTATCAGACCGAGCTTAAAAATCTAGACTCTGGCTACCACTCTTAAGCTTAAAGCTATAACAAGCCTCCCCAATATCCACCCAAAAAATACGACCAGAAAAGCATCAACTAAGCTATCCATCCTACTTCAAAATGACAAACCTCAACCCATTATCAAGCCGCTACCCACACAGCGAAGCTTCCATAATGGATATTGGTCGATTTACCGTTTTTTTATATCACCTAAATCCTCGAAAATCCTTATAATGCTCGCTGCCTTTTTCACTGCGTCTCGCCTACAAAGTCCATACGCACTGATTACTACGTCTGCCCTGGGGGGCGAATGTCCAATACCGAACATGAAAAAATTGCTCAGATCGTCGGCGATTATGTCGATGAATACACTGGCCTCTCGCTAAGCCATACCCAATCGCTTGGCGCTATCGTTATTGATAATGACTCAGCGAGTATTGATATTACGCTGGGCTACCCAGCTGCCGGCGTTGCTGAATCCATGGCCGAGGCTATTCGTGTAGAGGTGCTTAGCCATTCTTCACTCTCAACTGCCACTGTTAATATCAGTAGCCATATTCAGTCACGCGCTCGTTCAAGTAAAATAGCTAGCCTTGACGCTGTAAAAAATATTATCGCTATTGCTTCAGGTAAGGGCGGCGTAGGTAAATCTGCTACGGCTTTAAATGTTGCCCTAGCTCTGCACCTTGAGGGCGCCAAGGTTGGATTGTTAGATGCCGATATCTATGGGCCCAGCCAGCCACTAATGCTAGGCATACCCTCTGATCGTCGACCTGAAGTGCAAGATCAAAAGTACTTTGTCCCGATTGAGGCGTATGGCTTACAAACCATGTCCATGGGTTATCTGGTTACCGATAAAACGCCTATGGTTTGGCGTGGCCCTATGGTCAGCGGCGCGTTAACGCAAATGGTGAATCAAACTTTATGGCAAGACCTTGATTATTTGATTATCGATATGCCTCCAGGTACTGGCGATATTCAACTTACGCTGTCACAGCAGGTGCCAGTCACGGGGGCGGCGGTTGTCACTACACCGCAAGATATTGCTTTACTCGATGCTAAAAAAGGCATTGAGATGTTTCGTAAGGTTAATGTGCCTTGCTTGGGTATTGTCGAAAATATGTCTACCCATACTTGCTCGGAATGCGGTCATAATGAAGCGATTTTTGGCGACGGTGGCGGTGAACGCATTGCTGAAGAATATGATGTGCCTTTACTCGGTAAGCTGCCATTAGCCTTGGAGATCCGTAAAGGCTTAGATGAGGGTAAGCCGTTAGTGGCTGTTAGTCCCGGCTCATTATTGGCGATACAGTATCGACATATAGCCAGAAAATTGGCTGCGCAACTTTGTATTCCTAATGCGAATACCGAAGCAATGCGAGCAGGACCAAAAATTATTGTTTCTAACGATTAGTGTTTCTAACGATTAGTGTTTCTAGCGATTAATGTTTTTGGCGATTAAAATTATTACTATTTAAGAAGCTGTCCGTTTAACTATTTAAGAGATTAAAAATATGACGATTAAATCCGATCACTGGATACGCCGTATGGCAGAAAATGAAGGCATGATAGAGCCTTTTGAACGTGGCCAGGTGCGTGAAAATAATAATGGCGAGCGTGTTATTTCGTATGGCACATCAAGCTATGGCTATGATGTTCGCTGTGCAAATCAATTTAAGATTTTTACTAATGTTCATTCAACCACTGTAGATCCTAAAAACTTTGATGAAAAAAGTTTTATTGATGTCGAGGCTGATTATTGCATTATTCCGCCAAATTCTTTTGCGTTGGCAAGAACGGTTGAATACTTTCGCATTCCGCGCAGTGTGCTAACGGTTTGTTTGGGTAAGTCGACTTATGCGCGCTGCGGTATTATTGTTAATGTCACACCGTTAGAGCCTGAGTGGGAAGGGCATGTTACTTTAGAGTTTTCTAATACAACAACCTTGCCTGCTAAAATTTACGCCAATGAAGGCGTTGCGCAAATGCTGTTTTACGAAACAGATGAGATTTGTGATGTGAGTTATAAAGACCGTAATGGTAAGTATCAAGGTCAACGTGGCGTCACTCTACCTAAGGCTTAAGCGCCAGCTTTAAAAATCCCCATCAAAGTCCTTGTCGTCGATTGATGGGGTAGGCGAAGGCGTAGATGTAGGTGTAAGCGTAGGTGTGAGCGTAGTGCTGTTGTCTTCTGTTAGATTAGTATTTATATTTTGGCTGCTAGCTAGATTTTGACTGCCAATAATGTTTTGACGCAAAGGTGATGGGACGAGTGTTATTAAGCCTAACCCACTCTTATCTGCTTTTGATTGCCAGTGTTTGATAGCAATCACTGATGATTTGTCGTCTTCTGTTTGTTCAATTTTAACCGGCACATAATACTGCTCTGCTGATAGCCAAATACGTGTGATCTTATCTTTTTTCTCGCGCTTAAAAACCTTCGATAAGCTTTTACCTAGTTCGGTTTCTATCAATTCCTGTTGTTCAAAATTAAACGCGTAATGCGCTAGCTTGTCATGATTGGCAACCGTGTAATTCAGCTGCTTACTGTCCGGATTAATCAGAAGATCAATTTGCATTTGCACTTGATAAGAGAGTCTATCTAAGGTGTTAGGCTCTAATGTGAATTGATATTGCTTATCGCCTTTGCTGGCATTAATAAGCATGTTATCCCAGTCAAAAAGAATATGGATAGGCTTGTCGGTGCCAAGACCTTTTCGCGTGTAGTGATAGCTAATAGGACGAATTTTTTTACCGTCGATTAACTCGAATTCAGACCATTCGTTGAGTCGCATCCATAGCGCTTTTGCTTTCCAACTGACTTTGTAACTATTGTTAGCTGTGTTTTCAAACTTGCGTATGCCATTAATTTTTATGCCACGAAGTTTGGTCGTGTAAGTGGCTTCATACGGTGGCAGGGTGGTTGCAGTACAGCCTAGCTGCACACCAAGGAGTAATACAATAATAAGGCTACGTAAAATATGTGAAAGATTGGCGGTGAGAAGCGGGGCGTCGTTACTTTGCATTCGAGTCCGTATGCCGCTAATCCATAGCTGGCTAAATAGTAGCTGGTTAAATAGTGGCGGGGCTTTGCGCGCCATGACTAGGAAGTGTTTCATTATCAAACATTGCCTTTCCGTTAGTGAGTGACAGCCGGCCATCAACAAACCAGCTGATAGCGCGGGGATATATCCTATGCTCTTCAATCAATACTTTTGCTGCCAGCGTGCTCGCGTCATCATTGGCTTCAATGAGAACTGGAGCTTGAATAATGGCTGGTCCGCCATCGAGTTCAGGCGTGACAAAGTGTACGGTTACACCGGCTTGGTCCTCACCGTCGTCAATGGCGCGTTGATGCGTATTTAAGCCGGGATACTTAGGCAGCAGCGAGGGATGAATGTTCACTAATCTACCGAGAAAGTTTGTTACAAATTCTGGTGTCAGTATTCGCATAAATCCAGCGAGGACAATTAAGTCTGGATTTATGCTGTTTAGCTTGTCACTGAGCGCTTGGTCAAAAGCTTCACGGCTAGTAAAGTCCTTATGGTCTATACAGGCGTTAGCTATGCCGGCTTGTTCAGCGCGCTCTAAACCAAACACATTTGGCCGGTTACTAATAACCATGGCAATTTCAGCATTAATCTGCTGATCTTTGCAGCCGTCAATGATGGCTTGCAGGTTACTGCCGCTCCCCGATATTAAAACGACGATGCGGCTTTTTTTTAAGACCTGTTTATCGGGCATGATTAGCGTTAAACGTCAGTGAGCGTAAAAACAAAATTAGCGTAAAATAACGCAAGGCTCAGTTTCAGCGCTAGCGTTGATGTCGCCTACATGCCATGCATTTTCACCGCTGGCTTGTAGCGTTGCTAACGCTTGCTCGAGTTGTTGATTGGGTACAACGACAATCATGCCAATGCCGCAGTTAAAGGTGCGGTACATTTCTTCTTGCTCGACATTGCCGTTTTCTTGCAGCCAATTAAATATCTCAGGCATTTGCCAGCTCGATGCATCGATATTGGCTTCTGTATTGTCAGGCAGTACGCGTGGAATGTTTTCTAATAAACCACCGCCAGTAATATGGGCAATGGCATGTACATCGACGCTCTTAATGAGCTTAAGCAATGATTTAACATAGATGCGTGTGGGTGTTAGCAGCGTTTCTGCCAAGGTTGAATTGCCAAAGCTTTGCTGTAAGTCGGCTTTTGCATGTTCAATAATTTTACGAATCAATGAATAGCCATTAGAGTGGGGTCCTGAAGAGGCGATAGCAATAATGGCATCACCTGCAGCGGTTTTCTTACCATCGATGACTTCATCTTCTTCGACAACGCCAACGCAGAAGCCAGCTAAATCATAATCGCCTTTGACATACATGCCGGGCATTTCGGCAGTTTCACCACCAATGAGTGCTGCGCCAGATTGTAAGCAGCCTTCGCCGATACTGGTTACTACGGTTGCCGCAACATCAATATCGAGCTCACCTGTCGCGTAGTAGTCGAGAAAGAACAGCGGTTCTGCGCCAGCAACCACTAAGTCATTAACACACATGGCAACCAGATCAATACCGACTCCATGATGGTAGCCAGTATCTAAAGCCAGTTTAAGCTTGGTGCCAACGCCATCGGTGCCTGCAACTAAGACGGGATTCTTATAACCGGCAGGTAGTTTACAAAGTGCGCCAAAACCGCCTAATCCGCCCATTACTTCTGGTCGTTGAGTTTTTTTAGCGACGCCTTTAATACGCTCTACCAATGCATTACCGGCATCAATATCGACACCTGCATCTTTATAGGAAAGTCCGGCTGGGGCTGAATCTGTGCTTGGTTTGGTCATAGGTAAGGTACAACGCTCGGTTATCAGTCAATATGTTATTAAGTTTGTGATGTTTTCTGCGCTGGGACTTAATCATCCCTCAGAAAAGAGCCGCTATTGTACAGATTGACCGCCCGAGTTGCAGCATAAGTTAGGCTATTCTGGCTTGTGCTTTTTACCGCATTGTCGAAATGTGTACGATTGCTTGATTCAGAGACGGGCACTGGCTTTTAGAGTGCTTTATACTGTCAGCTTTATCGATGCCTGTTATCGCTGTTTTTTTGATCAGTCATTGCTGCTGCCCTTATCCATTGGGCCTAATATAGGCTTTGGCTGCTAATGATATGTCAGAGCTTATTTTTCAATTGTCTGGAGTGGACAGCGCTAAATGCTTCTCTATTTGCAAATGCTTCAAAGTTTTACCATAAATAGTCTACGTGCTGTCGTAGTTTATTTGCTGTGTGCTCAGCTTGCGCTGGCCAGTGAGGCAATTGATTTATTTACCACGACAATTGATGTTGAAAGTGAATCGCGACAAGAGCGAGTTACGGCTAGTCGGACAGCACTTAAAATGCTGCTAATTAGAGTGACAGGGGATAAGTCTGCACTTGAAAATTATCCATTACTAGCCGCTAGTGTTACTAACGCCGATCGTTATATTGCCAGTTTTTCTTATCAAATCTTCAAGCTTGATGCCTTAACTGATAATTCCTTAAGCGATAGCTCTCTAAGCAATAACTCTTTAAGCGACAACTCTTTAAGCGATAACTCTTTAAGCGATAACCTTGCCCCCTTCGATTTACTTCTAAATGATTCGCCAGATTATGATTCATCGAATACTTTAGATAATGTTTTGGATTATGTAGCGATAAACCCTTATGTTTCTTCAGATGATAATACCGCTTTAACTGAGGCTGTTATTCCAGAAGTTCAAGACGTTCTTCGTCTAAATGTTGTATTTCAGGCCGACGCAATTAAAGCACTCTTAAATCAAGCTGGCGCACCTTTTTGGCAGGCTAACCGGCCTGGCGTGTTAGTTTGGCTGGTTGAGCAGAGCGGGGGGCAGCAGCGAATAATTAATGCTGAGCTTGCGCCACAATTTTATAATGCTTTGAATCAAGCCGCGGAAGCGCGCGGTGTTCCTTTAATTCAGCCATTGCTAGATTTAGAAGAGCTAAACCAGATTGGCGCTGCGGATCTTTGGGATTTGTCCATTCCTGTTATTGATAGCGCCTCTCAACGTTATGACAATGGCGCTGTATTAGTCGGTAAGTTTAGTCAGGCCTATGATAAAAGCTGGTTTGGACAGTGGATGCTTCTTTATAGAGGTGATCGACAGATTGAACATTATCGCGACACTGAGTTAGCCGATTTCTTTATCCAGGGTAGTGATTTAGTTGCCGATCGATTAGCGGCTGATTATGCGGTAGCGGTTAATCAAACGCAGAGAAACAACAACCTGACGATTAAGTTTAGTGGCATTAAGGATCATACTGATTACTTGGCGCTGAGTGAATATCTTCGTCAGGTGCCAGCATTAAAAGCGATTCAATTAAGCCATATTGATGGTAAGCATTGTTATTTTAGCCTAGAGGGCAGTGACGATATCGATCAAGTACGCGCTCTAATAGAACTTAATGATCGCTTAGTGCCATCAAGGGATGATAGCCGTGATAGTTATTTAAGCAATCAGCTTCACTATCAATGGCTTGATCGCAGCTAGTGATTAATGGTCAATATGCGAGGCATATTGATTTATCAATTATTCAATAAATTGAAATAAGTGAGTGTCAGCAATGAGTGATAATTCGGCCAAAAAATTATTCTGGTTAGCCCTGTTTATAGTTTCAATGACGTTGATTTTAATACTAAGTCCAGTATTAACGCCTTTTATTATTGCTGCCTTTATTGCCTATTTGGGTGACCCCATTGCTGACAAGTTAGAGCTTAAAGGTTGTTCGCGTACGTGGGCGGTCATTATTATTTTTGTGGCACTCACGCTGGGCTTGGTGCTGAGTTTATTGCTATTAGTGCCTATGATTACCACTCAATTAGATTTATTGATTCAAACTATTCCTAGGCTTATTGATTGGTTAGACTCGCATGTATTACCGAGCTTGCAGGCAACCTTTGGTGTTGAAGAATCTACCCAATTACTGGAAAAACTTAAACAGTCATTCAATGCTAATTGGCAAAAAGCAGGGGATGTTGTCGGTATTGTTATTGGCCAGTTGACGCGCTCAAGTTTTGCGATTATCGCTTGGCTAGGCACCATGGCTTTAATTCCTGTTGTTGCTTTTTATATGTTACGTGACTGGGATGTTTTTATTGGCAGCATTCGCGATATATTGCCACGTTCACAGGTTGATGTTGTGGTGCGATTGGCACAAGAGTGTGATGCCGTGTTAAGTGCTTTTTTGCGCGGTCAGTTATTAATTATGGTTTTGTTAGGTGCGATTTATGCCATAGGCCTCTCGATTGCGGGTATTGATTTAGCCTTGCTGTTAGGACTACTTGCCGGTGCGGCCAGTGTGGTTCCCTATTTGGGTGTGATTGTCGGTATTTTAGCGGCTGGAACGGCTGCGCTTTTCCAGTTTCATGACTGGATTTATTTACTCCCGGTCTTTGCTGTATTTGGTGTGGGTCAGTTGTTAGAGAGTTTATTTCTAACCCCTGTGCTCGTTGGTGATAAAATTGGATTGCATCCAGTAGCGGTTATTTTTGCTGTGCTGGCTGGCGGTCAGCTGTTTGGCTTTATTGGTATCTTGCTGGCGCTGCCTGTGGCGGCTGTGGTGATGGTTTTACTTCGCCATATGCAGTATAGCTATAAAAGTAGTTTGTTTTATCAAGATAAAATAACGGCTGATACTTCATCTTAGTGTCAGCTTTATAATAAAACGTATCATCTATATTTATGGAATTTTTCTTTGAGCAGTGAAATAAATCAGCAGTTTCCTCTTGCGTTAAAGCTGGATAGCCGAGCTACATTTTCCAGCTTTTGGTCTGCTGCCGACAGCGAATTGATTTCTGCCTTGCAGTCTTTAGCGGCTCCTGCAGTTGCACCTGTAGCTATAGATGAAGCTATACATGAAGCTATACATAAAGACCAGCCAGCGGCTGGGTGGGTTTATATTACCGGTGGCCAAGGCAGTGGTGTTAGTCATTTACTGCAAGCCTGCGTAACACAGGCCACAGAGCACCAGCTGTCGGCTATGTACCTTAGTTTGAATGAATTAATCATGGCCAGCAATGCTGAAGATGTAAACGCAGCTGCGACTATGGCTGGCTATTTTGATGGCTTAGAGAGTTTTGATTTACTGTGTATTGATGATATTGAATGCTTGGTAGACCAGCCTTTTTGGCAAGAGCAGTTGTTTTATTTAATTGAAAAGTTGAAAAATCGCAGCGACGCTCGCTTGGTGCTAGGCAGTCATTCTCTTGCTGCGGAGCTGGAGATTGATTTGGCCGATTTGAAGTCGCGCCTTAAATGGGCAACCGGTTTTCAGCTAAGTGTTTTATCAGATGAGCAAAAAACACAGGTTTTGCAGTTTAAGGCAGAGCGTCTTGGCTTGGTGATGAGTGCAGAGGTCGCCAGTTTTTTGATGAATCGCTGCTCGCGTAATATGGCGGATTTATCTGAACTGTTAGCACGACTGGATCAGCAAGCCTTAAGCTCTGGTCGTCGATTAACCATTCCTTGGCTTAAAACCGTTCTTGATTGCTAGCTGCGCCCTACGATTTAAGTAACGCTGTTTTTTCTTATTTTAGTAAAACCGCTTTTTTCTTATTTTAGTAAAACCGCTTTTTTCTTATTTTAGTAAAACCGCTTTAGCAATATTAAGTTGAGTGGCTAAATATTCATTGCCACCGGTGTCCGGATGCAGCTTTTGAATAAGGCGTCTATGTGCCATAACAATCTCTTCTTCTGTGGCGTTATGGTCAAGACCAAGAATGGCAAACGCCTCATCTTTTGTCATATCACTACTATTAGCGGTATTTGCATTTGAGTTATTATCTGCTTGCTCTGCTTTAGCTCGCTTTAAGAAGGGGGCTAGCAGCGGTAAACTTTTAAAGATAATGGGTAGTAAAAAACGCATGCCTGCCAGAGCACTAGCGAGTAATGCTCCTAGCCAATGTACTCGTCCTGTTGCCGCCAGACCAATTAAGATTAGTGCGCATGCAACTAATGTGGCTTTAACCGCAAAAGGCCGGCCTTGTTCTTGATAGCGTGCTTTGAGCCAAACCCATAAAAAGAGGGTGACGCCAAGCGCTGCAATCAAGATGATAATTCTGGCCATAAAGTGTTTCCTTGTATGAGTCTGTGTGGTGTTTATTCTAGGTGATGGCTTCGATCATTACTGACGTTTCATTACTTGCGCCGGCTATTCTACGTATCAGCGGTGGTTTGCGCGAATAATTTTCGTAGATATTACCCAACAACAAACATCCGGTTTTAGTTGTAAGTGATTGTTATTTAATGATAATCACTATTAATTTTAGTTTTTTTTAGCGGTCAAAGTCAGCGGTTTGCATTTGTAATTTTTGTTAAATCCAATAGAATGCCGCCTCTTTCAATACTATCCCCGAAAATAGCTTATCAATATTCGCTGTATTCAATAGTCATTTAAATGATTAGGCAAATTTATTTTAATAATTAATGCGCGGTTTCGTTGCCGTGGATTAAAACCAGCACAGAGAAAACATTATGGCAGAGCAAAAGGCGACTAACGTCCACCGACATGAAGGTGATATCAACAGTACTCATCGTAATCAATTGTTGGGCCAAAAAGGTGCGACCATTTGGTTTACTGGTTTGTCTGGCAGCGGTAAAAGCACTGTTGCAGTGGCCTTAGAAAATGCGTTGCATAAAGCGGGTCGCCTTAGCTACCGTTTGGATGGCGATAATGTGCGCTTGGGTATTAATAAAAACTTAGGTTTTTCTGCTGAAGATCGCACCGAAAATATTCGCCGCATTGGCGAGATAGCCAAGTTATTCGTCGATACTGGTGTGATTACTTTGTCTAGCTTTGTCAGTCCTTATCGCGCTGATCGCGATATCGTTCGTGATCTTCATGTTGAAGCGGGCATGGATTTTATTGAAGTCTTTGTTGATGTGCCTTTGGATGTTGCCGAGAGTCGCGATCCTAAAGGTTTATATAAGAAAGCCCGCGCTGGAGAAATCAAAAACTTTACCGGTATTGATGATCCCTATGAAGCGCCAAATAATGCCGAAGTGGTTTTAAATAGCCATGAAATGTCATTAGAGCAAGAAGTCGAAATTTTATTGTCACTGCTCACTGAGCGCGGCATTATTTAATTTAGCACGCCCCTTTAGCGCTTATATCTGTTAATTAAATGATTAAGGTATTAGCGCTTATTATAAAAGTTACGGAGTAGTCAATGATTAAGCCACACGGCTCAGAACAGTTAATGCCATTATACGTTGCAGATGATAGCGAGCGTGCAGCGCTTACAGCAGAAGCAGAAAACTTAACCGCTATTACGATTAGCTCAGCTGCCGCTGCTAATGCAGTGATGTTAGCAGCAGGTTACTTTACGCCTTTAACCGGTTATATGAATCTAATGGATTCACTCAGTGTTGCGCAAAAGCTGCATACGGTTGATGGTTTGTTTTGGCCTGTGCCTATTGTTAATTTAGTAGAAGATGCCTCGGGTATCGAAGCTGGTCAGCGTATTGCACTTAAAGATCCCAATGTAGAAGGTAATCCTGTTTTAGCCGTTATGCAGGTTGACGCGATTGAGTCAGTATCTGACGCTCAAATGGACAGTATGGTTGAGCAAATTTTTGGTACGCTTGATGCTAATCATCCTGGTGTTGCGGCGTTTCGTTCGCAGGGCAATATCATGCTCTCAGGCGCTATTCAGGTGTTAAATTATTCTTACTTTCAAGCTGACTTTCCCGATACTTACCGCACAGCGGTTGAGATTCGTGCCGAAATGGAATTATTGGGTTGGGAAAAAGCAGTCGCTTTTCAAACGCGTAACCCAATGCATCGTGCCCATGAAGAGTTGTGCCGTATGGCGCTAGAAGATCTTGGCGCCGATGGCTGTTTGGTGCATATGTTATTAGGTAAGCTTAAGCCGGGTGATATTCCTGCTGATGTGCGCGATGCGTCAATCCGTAAAATGGTTGAGCTCTATTTTGCGCCTAACTCGGTTATGGTAACGGGTTATGGTTTTGATATGCTTTACGCTGGACCAAGAGAGGCGGTATTGCACGCTGTGTTCCGTCAAAATTGTGGTTGTACCCATTTAATTGTCGGTCGTGATCACGCGGGTGTGGGTGATTATTATGGTGCTTTTGATGCGCAGACTATCTTTGATGAAAAAGTCCCTGCGGACGCTTTAGAGATTGAGATTTATAATGCTGATCATACAGCTTATTCTAAAAAGCTCGATAAAGTTGTCATGATGAAAGATGCGCCTGATCATTCAAAAGAAGATTTTGTTTTATTATCCGGTACTAAAGTCCGTGAAATGTTAGGTAATGGTATTGCACCGCCACCTGAATTTTCGCGCCCTGAAGTGGCTAAAATCTTGATGGATTACTATCAGTCGCTTTAGGCTGATAGTTTATCCATAAGCGATTAACTGAGTTTTAACGATATGAACGATAAAGCCAACGAGGCACCATCGCAGCAAACAGAAATCGAAGCTGCGGTGTTTAGGCGTTTACTTGAGCATCTTGATGCACGTAAAGATGTTCAGAATATCGATTTAATGAATTTAGCTAATTTTTGCCGTAATTGTTTAGCCAAGTGGTATGTGGCGGCGGCAGAAGAGCGCGGTGAGTCTGTTGATTATGAGCAGGGCCGTGAGCGAGTTTATGGTATGCCGTACTCGCAGTGGAAAGAACAGCATCAGTTAAAGGCAACGCCAGAGCAGCTTGAAAAGTTTAACGCCCGTAAGCAGTAAGTTTTATGCATTGGTCTCGATAATAAAAGTGACCGATACTAGCTAATCATAATTATAGTAGCGGTGATCCATTAGGGATAAAGCGGTTGTCGCTATTTTGCTTAATCCAAAGCAGCATGTCTTTTTCTAATTTATGGCCACGGCTTTTTAGTATTTTATTAATGCTAATAACCGGTGACTTTGCGCCAGCTGCCCATTCGGGAAGAGCCATTTCAATTAAAGTAAAAAAGCGTATAAGTGCAATAAGCTGTGTTTCACTGTAATCATTAAGCGCATTTTTCCATTGCGTTAAATCGGCCTTCATAATGGCAAATTGCAATTTATCTTGCTCATCTATGTTATTCGCTAAATCAGATAGTTGATTATTTTCAGCCAGCACCAAGAAACGCTGTAATAAAGCAGGGTCAATATTGACGTCCAACTTGCTTGTCTTGCTGCCGGGATCCCAAGTGCCTGTAGTCATAAAATATCCAATGCTTATTGTGTGAGTGGTGTTGATTGCGGCTATTAAAAGCGCTCTCGCGCTATGGCCGACGCTTTTGTTGACGCTTGCTGTTAAAGTCGTTGATATTATACGTCGATATGCCAGCCTATGTTAGGGTAAACTAGCGTGCGTTATCCTTGTGTTGCTTGAGAAATACGCCCTTGTAGTGAACAAGAGGGCAGCTCTGAACGTATAAATGTCAGTGTCTATGTCCGAGTTGATGCGTATTTAAGTTCATGCGCATAAAAATGGATATGACTGTCTTGTTGGTTATCTTATGGAATACGGTCTTAATGTTGATCGTGCTAGGAAATAGAGCTTTATGCTAGGAACAAAAAAGA
>Ga0209833_1001542_pt1 | contig 15161 bp, 6 predicted proteins | sample COGITO_mtgs_1105_3_FD_184797 | JGI IMG/M metagenome (GOLD analysis project Ga0209833, IMG submission 184797) | Pelagic marine microbial communities from North Sea - COGITO_mtgs_110506 (SPAdes) (version 2) | ecosystem: Environmental > Aquatic > Marine > Epipelagic ... | reverse complement strand
CATCGGTGAGCTTGCGGCGGACGTCGTAGGCTTTCGGATTTTTCAAGGGGCCCGTCGGCAGTATGAAAGGATCCATAAGCACGATTCTCAAATCGGGATTGGCCTTGCGGCTGGCGTCGAGAATGAAGCGGTAGTCGGACTCAAAGGAGGCGGGTGTGATCTTGTCTTTCGGCTTCATCAGACCCTGACCGACGTCGTTGGTGCCGATGAGAATGGTGAGCACGTCAGGCTTCATCTCGACGGCATCTTTTTGCCAACGCTTACGCAACTGCCAGACCGCGTTACCACTCTTGCCACGGTTGAAGAAGTCGAGCTTGGCTTCCGGCATCTCGATCCCGAGACGGCCGGCGAGCATAAAGACGTAACTATGCCCTAGGTAATGATTCCTGTCTGCCTCATTGCGCCCCCAGTTCATGTCGGTGATCGAGTCGCCGATGAATAGGAGACGGCTGCCTTGTTTGAAGGACGGCTGCTGATCGCTGTAGCCTGGCACCGCGTGAGATGTGTTAGCGGCTTTATCCGTATCTTCTTTTGCACTCGCCTGCATGAAAAGAAGGCCGCTGCAGATTGTAATGACCGAGGGTTTAAGGAAGAATCTTCTGTTGGGCATGGGGGTGAGTTTTAAGTTTTGAGTTTAAGTTATAAGTGAATGCGCCGTGCTAGAATTCCAAATTTACTATTTACTATTCTAGAAGAGTGGCTCGGTAGGGAAGCGATTGAGTGCTGGGTGTCTGGTGACTTTCCTGAGTTCTTTGCGGAGTTTACGGATGGTGGTGACGTAGTCTTCTTCGCTGGCATCCGCTTTTGTCAGCACGGCTTCGGCAGCATCAGTGTTGACTCCTGATTTTTTACCGAGCTTGACGAGGGCGTGCAGTCCCGGACGCCAAGCGAAGCCGTTGGGTAGAAGGCTACTATCCGTTACTTGGACATCCTGCCGCTGAAAGCTGGGCAGGGGCTCGGAGGTGACCAAGAAGTTATTGGCGTCACGCATCACAAAAGCCGCGTGAGTTGCACCCGGTGGCACGGTGGCCTCCACCTTACCGTCCCCCAGTCTGGCGGGAGCCGGGAACCATTCCTCACGGTGGCCACCGGTGGTGTCAAAGGGTTTAGGGTTGAGGGTGTAGTACAGCGTGGCCTCGGTGATGGCGGATTTGTTCTTGCCCGTCTCGAAGCTAGCCATGACGCGGTCTTGCTCGCTGGCAAGAGATGTGATCTGTGGAATGGCATCGCGCTCGGCCACGGTGGAACCTTTGCCCCTTCCATTACGGTAGGGCATGCCTGCTCCGGCTTTTTCCACGTAAGCATTCATCTCGGCAGCAAGGGCGGTGAGCACTGCCGGATGCTGGTCACCGACATCCTGCTCCTCACCGAGATCAGCCGGGGCTCCGGTTTCATCATAGATGCGGTAGAGCTCAATTTTCTCTTCATGCTGGCTGCCACCACGGACGCCGAAGTTACGCACCAGTTTCCACGGGCCTTTGCGCATGGCGATGCTCATCTGGCTGTCCATCGGGAAGTGCCAGAAGATCGCCTCACGCACGCTGCCGTCCGCCTTTTTGGGCGGCTCATTACCACCGTGAAGCTGGCTGATGATGTTACAACCATCCAGATTAAGGGAGGGGTCCTGCTCGACTCCGGCGATTTTCATGAAGGTGGGGAATAAGTCAACCAAGGTGATCGGGGTATGGCAGGTGCTACCAGCGGGAACCCCCGGCCCAAGAATCAGGAAGGGAATGCGCACGCCACCCTCATAGCTGTTTTGCTTGCCACCACGCAGTGGGGCGTTGTCGGTGTAAGGCAGCACGCCGCCATTATCCGAGTCCAGAATCAGGTAGGTGTTCTCAATGAGCTTGTGGCCCGGATTGCGCGGGTCATCGGTCTGTTCCAAATAAGTGATCACCTCACCGATCATGTGATCGACGGTGTCGACCATGCTGGCATAATAGGGGTTGATGTGGCCTGGTCCTTTGCCTAACGGGTCAGCATGTGAGGGGAAATCATAACCCATTTTTTTCAGGTATTTTTCAAAGCGCACCTTATCGCGAGTCTGAATAGGAGTGTGCACGTAGTAAGGGCAGTAGTTGAGGAAAAAGGGTTTATCCTTGTGCTTGCGGATGAATCCCATGGCAAGGTCATGTGGTTTGTCAAAGGGGCGGCCGTCGGCATCGGTCTGGTAACGATCATCCTCCGCCGCAGTGGCGAAGCCGCTGATGCGGTCCGGTTTCATCCTCCCCCAGGAGCCGAAGAAATTATTCTTCACGCGATCCTCCGGATTCCATAGCTCGGGATCATTGTAATACTTGTGACGACCGTCTTTCTCGGTGTAGCTGAAGGCAAATCCCTGATCGAGCGGGAACGGGTAGCCAGCGTGTTTGCCGCCAGCGTGCCACTTGCCCACATGGGCAGTCATGTAGCCTGCCTTGGTCATCACATCCCCGATGGTCGGCTCTGAGTCAGGAAGACCGTAGGGGTAATAAGGAGGGATGCGGGGGGTATCATCGCGCCACGGGCGGGGCAGACGCCCACCTTGAACGTGGTAAACACCGGTGTGCACTGGATGCTGACCACGGAGGAAAGAGACGCGGGAGGGAGCGCAGGTAGGAGCCGGGGAGTAAGCCTGGGTGAAACGGCGACCGATTTTGGTCATACGGTCCATGTGCGGGGTTTCATAGACCGGCTTGCCATCAATCTTGTGGGCCGCGATGTCCTGCCAGCCAAGGTCATCGATCATGATGTGCACGATATTGGGCTTTGGTCTGGGCACTTGCCCTCCTCCTGAAGGCTTCGCCTTCACACCGTCAGCCGTTACTGACACTTGCCTTCCTCCTGAAGGCTCCGCCTTCACACCGTCAGCCGTTACTGACACTTGCCTTCCTCCTGAAGGCTCCGCCTTCACACCGTCAGCCGTTACTGACACTTGCCCTCCTCCTGAAGGCTTCGCCTTCACACCGTCAGCCGTTGTGGCCGCTGGTGCAGCAGCCAAATGGTGAATGGTGAATAGTGAATAGTGAATGAGGATGATCGATAGAATGCAGAATTTCATGTTGCTCTTGCTCATTGTTTTTTGTTAGAATTAAGTGTGGGTGGCATTCACTTCAGCACCTGGTATTGCGTAAGAATCGGCAGCAGGGCCTTGGCCCATGCTTCGTAACCTTTGACATCCAGGTGCAGCTGATCACGCTTGAAGAGTGCTGGGTTTAAAGTTCCATTTTTGCCGAGGAAGATTTGGTTGATGTCCATGTGGATGACGTGTTTGCCATCGGCGAGCTTTGGCAGCATGGCATTGAGGGCAGTCACTCTCGCTTGTGTGCTTTCCGGCCCGCGTGGGAAGACAGAGAATACCATCAGCTTGGCCTCCGGCAAGCGTGTGCGTACTTCCGCGACAATCGCCTTGATGCCGGTAAACACATCCTCAGCCTTATCCGGGGTGAATCCCTTGCGTGGATCGTGGGCGTGATTGGTCCCGATCATCAGGGTGACCAGCTTGGGGGAAATACCATCCAAGGCACCGTTCTCAATGCGCCAAAGCACGTTCTGGGTGCGGTCCCCGGCAAAGCCGAGGTTGAGCATCTTGCAATCCGCAAAGGCGGTCTTGTAGTTTTTCTGGCTCTCCCAGTTGTGGGTGATCGAGTCGCCGATCATCACCAGGTCAAAGTCGCCCTTCTTCGCCTCAGCGAGTTTTGCGTTGTGGCGTTTGGGCATGAATTTTTTCAGCTTCGATGGTACGGGCATGATGGTGGCTGGCTTCTCACCGGTGACAGATTCCTTGCCTGCAGAAGCGCCAGCGCGACCTGTCAGCGTCTTGATCACAAAGTCATCGACATCACTGAACTGCTTCGACTCATCATGATTCTTGATCATCAGCTCCACCTTGTTGTGGCCGACCTTGGCGGACTGTTCCTTAAACTTTGCCCCAAACACAGGATGATGAATGCCGTGGTTGATCGATTTTGCAGGCACGGACATGTCGAACCGGGAATCGTATTCAAGAAACAAAGGAGGGTCGTCCTTGCTGAGGTGGTTGATCGCTGAGAACTCCTGGTAGAGCTCCTTATGCTTGGCATAATTTCTCTGCATTGCCTCGGCAGAGTCTTCACCCACCGCCTTGTAAATCATCGCGTGATAGACATTCGGGCCAATCCATGGCTCGATAACCGCAGGATCAATCGAGGTCTGCCCGATCCCGACTGCCGCACCCAGCACGCGCGTAGACTCACGCTCCACCGGATCATTTGAGCCGGGCTTTGCCAGATCATCATGACAAGCGATCCACAACGAAGAACAGGCGCCAGCACTCTGTCCGCTGAGCACAATCTTGTTTTTATCAATGTTCCATTCGCGGGCTTTGCTGCGCAAGAATTGCACGGCACGCGCGGCATCGTGCACGGGAGTCGGCAAGGTAACATCCTTATCTAACAGCCTGTAGTTTACTGTAGCCACGGAGATCCCATGGGCAAGGTAGGTCTGTGCGTTTTTCATCGCTTTCTTATCACCTTTGATCCAGCCACCGCCGTGGATGTAGATGAGCAGAGGGCGCGGGCCCTCACCCTTGGCTTGCCAGAAATCCAAGACGGTGCGCTCATGAGAATCATAGGCAACATTGACATGCGTGGGAGTCAGCCCTTTGGCTGCACGAGGCTTCTTAGCAAAGCCACTATGACAGCTCAGGCTGAGAATGAGGGAGGTGATGACGAGCTGTGTTTTCATCTGGTCTGAAGTCTGGGGTACCTTACTCCGCGTCCTTAGATGCGAAGACTTTGGTGGGCTTGCCTGCTTTCAGACTCATGCCCACCGTTGTGCCGTCATAGCGGACTTTCAGTAATGGAATGTCATGATCCGCGCGAAGTTCACAATCAATCAACTCACCATCCTGCCACTCGATGTCCACTTCCACACCACCGCGTGCTCGCAAGCCAGTGACTTTTCCAGAGGGCCAGTTTTTGGGCAGGGCAGGTAAAATGCGAATGAGAGGCTTGGCGTCGAGTTCGCCGCCAGTGGGGTGGGATTGGAGTAGCATTTCGGCGATACCTGAGGTGTAACCGAGGTTCGCCTCGATCTGGAAGAGGTTTTTCTTTCCTCCCTCACGCTCTGGGCGGAAGCGGCTGAGGAGGTTATTGAAGGCGTTATCCTGGAGCATGTGGCGGATGAAGGCGGCGGATTGCTCGCCATTTCCGAGGCGTGCCCAGAGGTTGATCTTCCACGCATTTGACCAGCCGGTGCTTTGGGCGAGACCGCGTTGTTCTAGCAGAGCTTGAGCGGCTTTTGCCATCTCAGGGGTGTCCTCGGGGGTGATTTCGTAGTAGGGGTAGAGGCCGTAGAGGGGCGAGACGTGGCGGTGGCCAGGCTCGCGGGTTTCGTAGGGTTTGAGCCATTCCTGGAGGCGGCCTTCGGGGTCGATTTGGTTCGGGGCGATACGGGGACGCATCTCAGCTAGTTGCTTGCGGAGCTCTTCATCCAGGCCGAGGATTTTGGTGGCTTTGATGGTATTGCCGAAGAGTTCACGGAGTTGCTGGAGATCAATGGTCGGGCCAGCACAGATGCCACTTTGACCTTTTCCGTCAGGTAAGAGGAAGCCTGTTTCTGGTGAGGCGGAGGGGCCGGTGACGAGCCATTTGTTTCCGGGCTCCTCGTAGAGGTTGTCGATGTAGAACTCACAGCTGGATTTCATGATGGGGTAGACTTTTTTGAGGAAGTCTTTGTCCATCGTGAATGCGTATTGTTCCCAGAGGTGTTCGCAGAGCCAAGCGGCGCCACCGATGTCCATTCCTGCGGGAGAGGTGTAGCCCCAGACATTCGTCAGACGGTGGGCGATCCAGCCCCGGGTGTTGTAATAGGCTTTGGCGGTTTTGGTGCCAGGTTCTACGAGTGAGCCGATGAAGTTGATCATGGGTTCGTTCATCTCGATGAGATTACATGGCATGGTGAGCCAGTAGTTCATTTGGGTATTGATGTTGAAGTGGTAGTCTCCATTCCACATGGTGTGGACTTCCTCGGCCCAGACGCCTTGGAGGTTGGCAGGGAGTTCTCCTGGGCGGGAGGAGGAGATGATGAGGTAGCGTCCCATGTTGAAGAAAAGGGCAGCTAGGGCGGGGTCTTCACCACCTTCTGCGTATTTCTTGAGGCGGACATCTGTGGCGTAGGCACTATTCTCGCTAGTGGGCAGTTTGATGCTTACGCGTTTGTAATATTGTTGGTGGTCGGCTTGTTGTGCGGAGAGGAGTTGACCAAAGGATTTGTTAGATACTTTGTCGAGATCAGCAGTGGTGGCGGCGAGGGGATCGGCGGTGGCACGTCCGGCGATGCCTTGGTAGTCTGTCGCGGCAGCAAAGAGGAGTATGACGTCTCCTTTGGCGTCAACGTTGAGGGTGTTGCCTTCTGCTTTGACGCTACCTTTTGGAGCGATGACGCGGAGGCGACCGACGTAGTGCATGCCGTCTTTTTCAAAACCATCATTAAGGTATCCTGAGATGACGAGTTCGTTGTCATTCACGGCTTCTGTTTTGAATCGTTCTGGGCGATCTAAGGAGATGGTGAATTTTTGGGTGCCCGTGAGGCGGGTGACGAAGACTTGGTCTGGGGCCGAGACGAAGTGCTCGCGAGTGAAAGCTTGATCGCCACGCTTGTAGCTGACTGTTCCTAGTCCAGTGGTTAGATCCAACTGGCGATGATAGTCGGTGACAGGTTCTTTTGTATCTGCGCTGGTGATGTGGAGTTTTCCGAGCGTTTGATAACGCCCGAAGGGGGAGATGCCTTGTCCATAGGCGGGGCCATGGTTCACCTTGAAGGCTCCTCTCATGAGTTTTTTTGCTTCGTCGAATTCCTCGGCGGCGAGGTGTTTGCGGATTTGAGGGAGGTTAACGTGACCGCCGGGGATGTCGTGATCGATCTTGGAGCCAGACCAGAGGGACTTGTCGTTGAGAACGATTTGTTCTTTATTGGGGTCTCCATATACCATGGCGCCGAGACGGCCATTACCAATGACAAGTGACTGGGTGAAACTCGTGGCGGGTTGCTGAAACCAGAGTGTGTTGATCGGGTCAATCGCTGGGAGTTTTGCTGTTGCTAGTGGTGTTACGACAGTGGCAGTGAGTGAAGTCTTCCCCTGTTTTGAATCTTTTTTGGGCGCCTTCTTTGCCGTATTATTTGAAGTCTTCTTCGCTTCCTTGTAAGCAGCCTTTTCCTCCGCACTCAGCAGACCGTCCTTGTTGGTATCCAAGCTCTCAAAATGATCACTCCACTGCTGCGCATCATAGCTGTTACCGCGGGACTCGATGTGTTTCTTTTTGCTGGCCAGATAGTCGGCTTTTTTCTCTGGCTCCTTAGCTCCTGCAACGAGAGCCATCGAGCACGACAGCAATGTTGTTAGGATCGTTTTTTTAATCATCAATGTTCCTTACTTGGTAAAGTTGTTTTCCTTCAGCCATTGTGCTGCGACTGAGAACCAATCGCAGCCTCCCATACCGTGGCCGCCCTTCTCAAAAAGCTTGAGCTGTATGCTTCCCCCAGCGGCTTTGAGGGCCTTTTCGTAGGCCACTCCCCCCTTGCAGAACTTGTCATCTTTAGAATAGGTCAGGAAGGTGGGAGCCACCTTGTTTTTCATGTGGAAGATTTCGGCATCGAAGTCCTTGTCCATTTTCCGGCCTTGGAAATAAGCCGCACATTGCAAAATGGCATAATTAGGCTCACAGCTGTCTTTGTCTGCCTCGTCAATCGGCTGATAGACTTTTTGATCGTAGTTCTGGGTCAAGCGGGCGGACAGATGCCCACCTGCTGAATTGCCAAATAGACCGATTTTGTTCGGGTCAATATTCCACTTACTCGCCTGATGGCGCACAAGTCGAACAGCGCGTTGCACATCTTTGAACGCCGCATCAGGCTTGTCGGGGATGGTGTATTTGAGAACAAAGACCGTGATCCCGAGATCGTGCCAGTTCTTGATATCCTTCTCAGATGGCAAACCGAGAACCATGTAAGCGCCACCCGGGCAATAGACAACGGCTGGCGTGGGTTTGTCGCTCTTCACCTGATAGACGCTGAGGTTCGGATCCAAAACACCGCAGAGTTGCTTTCTGCCGCGCCGGTCACGGTATTCTTCTTTCAGCCGGTTGGCTTCACCGCCTACTCTTTCGATGGGCCAGAGACGAATAATCGGGGCATCACTTGCGGAAACGATGGGCTTGGTCTCACTCGCCTCAACTGGGGTAAGCATCAAGAGAGGAACAAGCGAAATGCTAGCGAAGGCGCGCTGGATTGTTTTTTTCATAGGGTAGAATGACGGGATCACTTAACAATACATGAACCTACTTCTTCTTGGCCGGCTTGCGTTTTTTCTGCATCGCACGTCCGTCGGGGCCAAGCTCAGGCACCTTGCCTCCTGGCTGGGTGAGTAGATCCGGGGTGGGCAGCTCGACTGGCTCAGGCCACTCCGGGCGGTTCAGGTTCTGGTTGAGGATTTCCTGAGTAACAGCCTCTGATGTTATGCCGTCCTTGGGAACCTCCACCTTGCTCACCCAGGCGATGGTATTGAGGATGAGTTTGCGGTAGTCATCAATCGCCCAGTTGCGGTGGAAGTGGCCACCGACGAATCCTGCACCGCGTGGTGCGTCTGCAGGATCACGGCACCAGATTAGGGACTGGGCAGTGCCCAGCTTGTCCGCCGCGTCCTTATTCCAGAACTTGGAGCTACCATAGGTCACCATGTTTTCCGGCGTCGGCGTGCCAGTGGCAAGCGGGTAGCAGTCCGAGCAGCTCTTATCAAAACTCAGATTCCAGTAGAACTCATCAAAGGCCTTGATCGAGCCACTCAGTCCCCGGGCAACCGGATGACCGTCCTTGGGCACCATGTCGGCAATCCAGCTCGGGTTCACCGAGAAGGCATCTGCGAAGTATCCGCCCATCCACTTATTGTAATATTTCTCCCCGACTTCTTTGGTGGGGTGCACGCCGTAGTGCATGAACATCAGTGCCGTGCCCTGCTTGTATTTCTCATCGAGCACCGCGTATTTCTCGCCGTAGTCTCCACCCCCATCGGCGTAAACGATGATGGTGTCCACACCCTCCAGGCAGGACTCGTCCTCGGGCCAGTTGAACCAGTGCACTTTGGCGACAACGGGCAGGCCACTTTCATTGAGGGCCTTGGCAAGCAACAGGGAGCCCGCCTTGTACTCGTGAATACCGTGGCGGTGCGTGGTGCTTCCGGCGATAAAAAGGATGCGCTTTTTGCCAGTGGTGTCACCCCAGACGATCTTGGGCGCGTTCTCGTAGGTGAGACCTGCCTTGCGGTCATTGAGGTCAAATTTAACGGTTTTTTTAGTAGCTGGTTTCGCGACTGTTGTGCTCACAGGTTTCACATCTCCGCTTATTGATTTGGTGGCAGAGGGGGTGACAGGCAAGGCTGCTGCAATCACCTCAGCCACTTGCTTGGCCTGCAGTGCTTTGCCATCATTGTGGTAGTGAACGTTGTCCGGACCCTGCAGATACTGAACGCGTTTTTTATCAATCAGACCATAGAGATCATTGATCTCAACCCCGTGCTTTTTCATCACGGCAAGAGCAGCATCTCTGAACTGCTTGGCGCGCTCATTACTAACGATGATTTTTACTTTTTTCTCAGGGCCTGAGCAAGGTGGTGTGGTGGTGGCAAAAATGAGCTTGGCCCCCTTGCCGCCGTTGGCCTTGGCCGTCTTGGCCTTCATTTTAGTAACGATGCTCTCCAGGCTCTTGGCGTAGGACTCGGGTGTGGATTTTGCATCCTGAGACCAGCCATACCAATCCCACAGGCCGAAGTTGAAGTGGATCAAGTCCCAGTCACCCTCACCGAGCCATTGTTCGATATTCTCATCGCCGTAGGCGGACCAACGGCAGTTGCCATCAACACGGTGGACCTTGGCTGTGCCCGCCAGGTTTTTACGCAGCATGGTGGTGTAACCAATGGAAATGGAATCCCCAATGATCAGCACCCGTGGCAAGGCCGGGTCATCGCTCGGGTTGGCAAAAGGGTTAATCAGAGGGTCGTCACTGTTAGCTCGGCCTTGTTTCTTTTTTGCCTGCTGTGGTTTGTTAGGCTGGACTTGAGGTTTTGCCTTGGGTTTGACTTCCTTGGCAGCAGGCGGCGCTGTGGTGCTGACAGGAACAGCCTTAGGATCGACCGGCGCCCCCGCTTTCAGATAGGCGGCGATGTCTGCGACGTCCTGATTGGTGAGGCCGAGCTGGCCGGCGGACATCATCAGTGATTTCTCCAATGGCTCGCTACTTTCAACAAGGTTGCGGCTGAAGGAAACCTCCCCACCCCCCATCACCTTGAGGATGACCGAACCACCGGCAAAGAGTGTGAAGCCCTGGAGGGTGTGGCCATCCTTGGTGACATATTCCGTGCCCTCAAAGCCGTGGGCAATGCCCTCGTTGGGATGAATAATCGCGGTGGCGATTGCTTCCACTGAGCGGCCCAGTCCCCACTGGTCCAGTGCGGGGCCAAAGTCCACCCCGGTGCCATTGACCTGGTGGCACATGTAGCAGCGCGCAATATTCATCTGGCCACGTGCCACATCGCCCTTGAGAGCGACCACTTCTTGGACATCAAGATTGGTGATCTCTGGGCCGTCAACCGGCACCTTGTAGTCCTGGTTTGCCTTGAGAGCATTCGGTTTTTTATTCAAACCCTTCATCTGGCTGGCGTAGCTTTTCCAGACATGCTGGCTGCGGTTCTGCAGCCACCACTGGGCGAGGGTTTTGGTATCATCCGGGCCAGCTTCAGCCACGGCAACCACGGCCATGGCAGCTGCCTCATCCGGAATGAAGCCGAGAGCTGTTAGGGCGTCTTTACGATCAGCAAGCGGAATCTTAACGGAAAGCGCGCGGGCCTTGAAGCCCTCAACACTAGCGGCAGGATGCAAACGCCAAGCGAGCTTGGCAAAGGCCTTGTCCCACTGAAGCGGGTCTTCATTACCAAGCTCCTTATCGAGTATCGAGTAGATTGCCGCCTCCTTGTTGGCGCAAGCCGTTCCGATCGCTTCGAGATACCAGCGGTCGTCACCCTTATACTGAGAGGCCAGAGTCAGGATAATGTCCTGGGTGTCTTCGAGTGAAAGATTACGCAGCGCAAGTGCCACCTCACGGCGCACGGCGATGGACGGGTCCTCGGCAAGGGCCGTGGCGTGTTCGAGGGTCTTGTGCTCCACAAAACGCAGTGCCCGGAAGGCCGCGATACGCATCTGTGCGTCATCATGGCTGAGTATCTTTTCCACCTCTGCGATGCCCTTGTCCCCGAGCTGGGCGAGCAGCCAGACCGCACGTGCCTGGATGTATTCGTTAGGATCATCAAGTAGGGCTTTCACTGCAGGTAGTGACTTCTCCCCTGCGGCCTTCAGCCGAGTAAAGCCCGCATCACGGACGTTGTTAGCTGGGCTTTTTAGTGAGGCAATCTGGCCCGCCTCGGTATTGATATCATATTTTGCTGGGCGCGGGTTGTCTCCCTTGCGAGTGATGCGGTAAATAGCCGCGGCGTGGTCCAGATCCCTCATGCTGTGGCCACCCACACCTGGGTCAAACCAGTCCGCGACATAAATAGCACCATCCGGGCCGACACAGACATCCGATGGGCGGAACTGAGTGGCAAGACTTGCCTTGTCACCCTGACCTTCGGGGAATTCATCTGCCCGCTTGGATCGGAAAAAGTCAAAGCGATCCATGGTAAAGCCAGCACCGTCTGGCTTGGGCAAATAACCGAAGATCACATTGCGTGCCGCCTCACCGGAGAGCAGCAGGCCACGGTAGTCTTCCCCCAGTGCCCCGTTTTCATAAAAGCAAATACCCGTTGGCGAGCCGTTGCCATAGACATCTCCCGCGGGAATGGTGCCCGGGTCCTCCTGACGCCACTCCGCGATCGGCGCTGCTTGTCCGGGGCGGCGCTCTGTCTGCCACTTGCGCGCACCATCATCCGAGGCGAAGCCCAAATTGCCATACTCCATCAGCCAGGTCGTGCGGCAGGCAGGCGGGTCATCATTATCGTTCTGATAGACATCCCCAAAGGAGTTCACCGTTTCCTCGTAGCTGTTACGCATGTTGTGGCCAATCGGGCGTAAGCCGGTGCCATCTGGATTCATGCGCAGGGCGACTGCACCCACGTAGATATGACCGTCATCACTTTTCAGTCCGGGTTTACCACCTTGGTTAGGACCCTCATCCGTCACCGAGGGAGCTCCTCCCTTGTAAACGCTTCCCACGCGCAAGGTCCAGCCGTCTTTATCGGTGACAATATGGCTGCCAGCGTTACCGGCGTTGAAGTACCACTGACCACTCGGGCCGGTAGTGACTGCGTGCAGGCTGTGGTCATGATCCTGACCACCAAAACCAGTGAGCAAGGCCTCTTTTTTATCCACCTTGGGATCAAACACCGCATCTCGGTTAACATCGGTGTAAACGAGCAAATTGGGCGGCTGGGAAACCACCACCTGATTATCAATCACCGCCACTCCCAAAGGCGCGATCAGCTCCGGGTCCTGGACAAAAACATGGCTCTTGTCCGCCTTGCCGTCTCCATTGCTGTCGGTGAGCACCATGATGCGGTCGCCCTTGGTCTCAGCGCTAAAGCCCTTGCTCTCGTTGCGGTACATTCGGTAATTCCTGCCCTCAGCCACCCAGATCCTGCCCTCGGCATCCACATCCATGTTAGTCGGGTTGTAGAACAGTGGAGAGCTCGCCCAAAGGGTCACCTCAAAGCCCTCGGGAACCACAAAGTGATCCGCGGGAACATGGGGCATCGGCTTTGCCAGGCCGAGACCTGAAAGCGAGGTCAGTAACAGGGAGGAAAGAATAAATTTAGTCAGTGTTTTCATCATGTAAAAAAAATCTTCGTTGCCGAGAGCAGCGCGGGGGCCTGGGGGCATACCTAGCTGCGCTTTATTCAATACGAATCTGGCACGCTAAACCTTACTCCACAAGCTGCCAAATCGAATCCTCCGGAATGGAGAACGATCCCTTCAGGCTGTTTTCCAAGTAGTCGTTAAGTCGCTCGAGTTCGGTCGTGCGCTGACCACTGGGTTTTTGGGTCAGGAACAGCGGCCACTGGGGCTGACCCCAGTAGGTGTGTGGATACTCATCCCCCTCCCGCTCGACCATGAGGATTCCCGAGGTGTAGCGGTTGCCCATCTCACCAAAGAGAATATCAATCTGAACCGGCTCGTCACCGAGCTCGATCCACTCGCCGGAGGCGATGCCCGCCTTGGAGTTGAAACAGGGAAATGACGGGTGTCGCTCGCTCTTCACAGCAAGCTCTTCACGAAGAGCTGTGTCAAAACGGCAGCCGTTGAGCACCGGCTTGCCGTTGATGGCCACCAGCAGGTAATTATCCGCGTAACCCCAGAAACGGTAACGGCCGGGCTTGGGTGCCTTGACTTCACCCTGATACCACATCATCCACGGGTGATAACGCTTGGACTCCGGAGTGCGGGCGTAGTCTGCCAGTTTGCTGTGAGCACCGGCAATGCCGTCAAAGGCGAGCGTGCGCCCCTCGACCAGATCGGCCAGCGCGCGCTCATCAGCAAATCCGGATTCCACCAGCGGCACAAAATGGTGCCCCATATGGTCTCCCAGCGGGAAGGTCTTGGACCTTGGTGAGGTGGTGTTAGCGAAGGCAAAAAACCGGCCCCGCAGGCTGCCTGGCCTTGCGTCAACCGGGGTGTTTCCAGAAAGATCCGGAAGACCCTCCAGAGCGCGGCGGCGGATATCCACCTTACCACCTCTGCGAAAACTTGCCACCTCGCCTTTTTCTAGGGAAAGCTGCTCTCCCCCCGGGGTGTCCTCCACTAATACCTTACCATCGAGTACAAAAACCTGTGATTGCTGAAAATGCGTACTGACCACAAAGCTCGTACCCAGATCAATGATCTTACGCTTCTGGGTCTCCACCTCAAAGCCGACTCCCTGCGGCGGCACGTGCAGCTTGAGCTCACCCTCGTCCAGCTTCACTCTCATGTTGCTGAGCACGGTCAACTTCAAGGGAGGCACGGCGATGGCGTGCACATCTGATTCTCGGAAATCTAGCTCCAATAGCCCCTTCTCCATGACGATGACATCACCCGGCTTGAAGCCGGCGTGCATGGCTTGCAGTGGAACACCGTTACAAATGACCTCACCCTCGGCGCGGGTCAGATAAACCACCCATTCTGCTTCTGTAGCCTCCTCAGCTGAGACGGTTTGCTCAGCAGAATTCACAGCAGGCACGGCGGGAGAATCCCCAGCAGGAAAAATCAACCTCAGAGTCATCAGACCCAGTGCCACACAGGCCGCCACCGCGAGCCATGTCTGCAACACAGGGCGGGGCCGGGTGCCAGCCACCTCATCTTCAACGCCCAGCTCCCTGAGGAAGGCCACCTCCTCGGCAGGGTCACGGTCCAGCTCCAGGAATTCCCAGTGCAACACAGCGTGGTCATGCAGCATATCCGCAAAAGCCCGGCGTGCGGCAGCGTGATCACGCAGCATGGACTCCAGTGCCTGGTGCTCTTCCCCGCTCAAATGATCGTCGAGGTAAGCGCTGGCCAAAGCCTGTAGCTGCTTGTGTTGTTCCGGGGTCATGATCTTGGTTACGAAGTTGCTTACGAAGTTGGTTTGGTTTCCGCCTCGTTGAGGGTGAGCTGCACACAATCCTGCAGTGCCTTGCGGATGCGGTAGAGCAGCTGATAAACAGCGGTTTCACTTTTATCCGTCTGGCGGGAAATCTTTTCAATCGAGGCCTCATCGCGGTAGCGTTGCTCGATGAGCTCGCGCTGCTCCGGCTTGAGCTTGCGCAGGCATTCACGCAGTGCTTGCTCACGCTCGACCCAACGCTTCTCACGTATTGCCGAGTCCATCTCCACATCCAACAACACTAGGATATCTTCATTGAGCTGCCCGTGGCGGCGGTGCTTCATCTTGCGGCGGTAAGCGAGGATCTGGCGCAACAGGATCTTACGCCCCCAGGCGACAAAATTCGTGCCGCTCTTAAACTTTCCGAAGTGGCGCCACATCACAATCTTGCCCTCCTGCAGGATATCCTGGGCGTCCTGCAAAGGCTGAACGAGCCCAGTAACATAGATTGAAAAGATACGGTCATGCTCGGTGAGCAAGCGCAGAAATTCCTCCGTCAGCTCCTGGGAGTGAACAATGGGTTCTGGGGCTTGGTTTTC
>Ga0209833_1001518_pt1 | contig 15267 bp, 11 predicted proteins | sample COGITO_mtgs_1105_3_FD_184797 | JGI IMG/M metagenome (GOLD analysis project Ga0209833, IMG submission 184797) | Pelagic marine microbial communities from North Sea - COGITO_mtgs_110506 (SPAdes) (version 2) | ecosystem: Environmental > Aquatic > Marine > Epipelagic ... | reverse complement strand
CGCAGTCATGTTTTGCATGCTTTTAAAGCTATGTGTTTACGTGAGCCGGTTGACCAAAATGATATTGATGAAGTTGAACGTATCAAGGTTATTTTTAAATCCAATAATTATAATTTAAAACGTGTGTTTGCCGAGGCGGCGACCTACTGCGCAGGCAGTTGAGTTTATAGAGAGATGCGCAGGCAGTTGAGTTTATAGAGAGATGCGCAGGCAGTTGAGTTTATAGAGAGATGCGTAGGCAGTTGAGTTTATGAGCAGATGCGTAGGCAGTTAAGCGAAGAAACAATTAAACGAAGGCTACATTTAAATTGATAGAGACAGTTTTAGCAGGATAATTGGCAGGATTTTTTAGATGAATAAGCGCAATGATTCTTTATATATAAGTCAGTTGAGTAAGTCTTTTGTAGGCTTAATACTTCTCTTAAGTCTTTACGCCTGCTCTGGTGGCAGCGGTGCACCTACAGAAGCTCGCGAGGCTGCGCCAGATGTGGATGATACGCCGGTTGCCCTCAACGTAACTTATTCAGGCCCTGATCCGCGTGACCAAGCGGTGCGAGACTTTAAATTGTTCTTTTGGGATGAAGTGGTAGAAGAGGTGATTGGCTGCGCGAATTGTCATATGCAAGGCGGTCAAGGCACGGTTAAATTTGTTCGCAATGATGATATTAATATGGCTTACGATGCTGCGCTTACATTAGTCAATTTAGCTGATCCTGACGCTTCGACGATTGTGACGCGTGTTGCCAATGGCCATAACTGTTGGAGTGTTGATGCCACCATTTGTCGCGATACTTTAACCGATTTTATTACGCAGTGGGCCAATGGTGTAGCGGCGAGTGAATCAACAACTATTAATTTTGTTGCTCCTGCCGATCAAATGCCAACCGGCGCTATCGTTTTACCCGATGATTCAAATCTATTTGAAAATACCGTCTATCCATTATTAGCAACTAATTGTGTAGGCTGCCATAGCGATACTGCGCCAGTGCAAGTACGGCAAACGCCTTTGTTTGCCCATAGCAATGTTGATACCGCTTATGAAGAGGCGAAAACAAAAATTGATTTAGCTAATGCTGACGATTCACGTTTGGTGGTGCGTTTAAGAGATGAGTCGCATAACTGTTGGAGTGATTGTGCAACTAACGCAGCAGAAATGTTGACAGAAATAGAGGCTTTATTGCCTGATGATATTGAGCCTGTTGATCCGGCTTTAGTCACCAGCTTAGCGTTGCGAATGAATGCTGATGGTATTAAAGCATCCAGTGGTGGCAGAGTTGAAACACATGTTATTGCGCAATACGAGTTTCGTTTAGGTACAGGTAGTGATGTTGTGGCTGACCGTAGTAATGTGAGCCCATTAATGCCGCTAACACTTATTGGTGATTACGATTGGTTAGACAACTGGGGTATTCAGTTCCGTGATGGCCGTGCGCAGGCAACGGTTGAAGATAGCCGCAAGTTATATAATGAAATTACGGCTACCGGCGAATACAGTATTGAAGCTTGGGTGTTTCCTGCCAATGTTAGTCAAAATGATTCAGCGCGGATTATTAGTTACTCCAATAATACGGTTGAGCGCAACTTTGCTGTAGGGCAATCACTGTATAACTATGATTTTTTAAATCGCTCCAGCGTAACTGACGCAGATGGCCGGCCTATGTTTTCAACTGCTGATGCGGATGAAAGTGCGCAAGCAGCATTGCAACATATTGTGATGACTTTTCATCCCGATACTGGGCGACAGATTTATGTTGATGGTGTATTGACGCGAAGTGAGGATCCTGATCCGCAAGGTGGCGGTAACCTCAATACATGGAACCGTGATTACGCCTTTATTTTAGGAGATGAAATAACCGGTAACCGTCCATGGGAAGGAGCGATTCGCTTTGTCGCCATTCATAAGCGAGCGTTGACGATTAGCGATATACAAACTAATTTTGATGTCGGGGTTGGCCAAAAATACTTTTTATTATTTAGGCTTGCACGTTTAGTCGATGACGATAATGATCCTGTTACCGACCCGATAGTTGAGGAATTAAGCAATACGCCTAATAGTTATATCGTGTTTGAAGTCAGTCAGTATGACAATTACAGCTACTTGTTTAGCAATCCTTATTATTTGATTTTGGGCTCTGACACGATGTTGCAGCCACTGGATGTTGAAGGGTTACGCGTTGGTGTTAATGGCAAAGTCTCAACAGTAGGGCAGGCTTATACACAACTTGATACGCAACTAACGCCAATCAATTATCTGCCAGAAACAGGGCATCCAATTAATTCACAAGGGATGTTGGTGCCATTAGAGAATGGTGCCGATGCCGATCAATTCTTTTTATCGTTTGAACAGTTGGGTATTCACAGTAATGTTTTTCTAGAAGCCACTTTTGATGATCCACTGTTTTCTGGCAGTGGCCTTGAAAGCTCTGAAGTTGCGATGCGTAATTTTTCTGAGATTAGAGAATCTTTTGCACAAGTCACGGGTATTGATTCATCTAACGCTTCAGTGACAGCGACTTACAATTTAGTGATTCAGCAATTACCTTCTAGTGAAGATATTTTAGGCTTTTTATCTGCGCATCAAATGGGTATTACACAGCTGGCTATTGCTTATTGCGATGCAATGGTAGAAAGCAAGCCCGCTCGCGATTCCTTGGGTATTAGCCTAGATGAGGTTGATGATCCTACGATTGATGATGCTAATGCAAAATCGGTTGCGAATTGGGATAGCGATTTTATTGATCCGATGATCACGGCTGCACTTAATAGTAATTTATCGGTACAGCCTGTTGCGGACGATGTGAAAGAGCAATTACATCATTTGCTATTTACCGATGCTGATGGCATTGCTGAAATTGATCCCGTCTCTAATCCTGATCCAGCTGGTCTTTCACGGTGTGATGGTGGTTGTGCCGATGGCGTAACGGCATTAGCCGCTAAAGCTAGCTGTGCTGCTGTGTTAGCCAGTTCGGCCGTGACACTTCAGTAGTTAAAACGGTGATTATGTAAAGCCATTTTTAAAGTAAAACATATGTTAATCGGAGCAGTACCATGGCAAAGCGGAAAAATACATTTGGCCTGAACCAGCCACTAACTCACGCGGATCATCGACGCCCCATGACGCGTCGAGAATTAATTGCACAAGGCTTTCGCTTTGGTTTAGGTTCGGTGGTAGGTATTTCTGGTTTAAATATGCTGGCCAGTAACCCTGCTTATGCAGCATTATCTCCCGATTTAGAATTACTGCGATCATCCTGTGGATTAGGCAGTGCAAGTGGCCGAAAGATTCCTTTTATCTGTATCGACTTGGCGGGTGGCGCTAACATTTCTGGATCTAACGTATTGGTTGGTGGGCCAGGCGGGCAAAGGGACTTTTTGAGTACCGCTGGATACAGTAAGTTAGGACTGCCGGGTGATAGAGTGCCAATGATAGGACAAAATATTGATACGCAACTGGGTTTAGCGTTTCATAGCGATAGTATGTTCTTGCAAGGCATTACCGAAAAAGCCACTACAGCTATAGGCAATGTGAATGGCGCGGTCATTCCAGCGCGCTCGGATAATGATACGGGTAATAACCCGCACAACCCTATGTATGGTATTGCAAGAACCGGCGCTACAGGTGATTTAGCCGATTTGATTGGCTCGCGCAGTAGCGTTTCTGGCGGTAATTCTATGGCGCCGGCTATGCTTATTAATCCTGAAACACCTCCCACCAAAATTGATCGCCCCAGTGATGTGGTTGGCTTAGTCGATACTGGTGATCTAAATGTGATTTTAGGTAAGGAGCAAGCGGTATCGGTAATGGAGTCGGTGCAGCGTATTAGTGCCGCTAAATTTGCACAGGTGAATACAGGATTAACTAATCACAATGAAGTTGCCGATAATATTAATTGTCAGTATGTCAAAAGTGCCGACCTTGCTGATAAAGGCGATATTGATCTTGTTAATCCCGATGATAGAAATGCCGCTAACCCTCTCGATAGAGTCATTGTTAATGATGCCGGCGGTATTTTTTCAGAGGCCGAGTTTGACGGCGAGCGGGAATTTAGAAAAACCGCTTCGGTTATGAAAATGGTCATTGACGGTTTTGCCGGCGCAGGGACTATTACGCTCGGAGGCTATGACTATCATACTGGCGATAGAGCAACAGGCGAGCAACGTGATTTGCGAGCAGGTCGCTGTATGGGTGCTTGCCTTGAGTATGCCGCACGCAAAGGCATTCCGCTAATGCTATATGTATTTAGTGATGGCTCTGTGTTTAGTAATGGCATGATTGATGATTCACCAGACGGCGGTGGTAAAGGTGTGTGGACGGGTGATAACTCATCAACGGCGGCCTCATTTATTCTTGTATATAACCCAGGTTCTGCACCGCAATTATTTGGGGTCGGCGATGAGCAGTTTGTTCATCAGCAGCTCGGCTGGATGCGTCCTGACGCTTCAGTGGAAACCGGTAATGGTTTTGCACCAGCCAATAATGTTAATGGCTTAGTGGATACAGTGCTTCTTAACTATCTTGCATTACATGGTCAGGTAGGTCAGTTCCAAACTCTTTTTGGCAATGGGCTAGGCAGCAATCTTGATCGTTATACCGCCTTCCAAACACTGCCTTCCATATCTAATGGTGTAATTACTTAAGGCTTTTTTATGTTACTACGCTAAAGGCTTTTTTATGTTACTTCGCTAAAGGCTTTTATCTATAAAGCTTGTGATGCAATACCGTTTGCATATGCAGGCTTCGACATGGGTCACAAATGCCCGATAGGAATAAGGCTATATTTAATCAGTGACGCTTACTTTCGTAAGCGTATTAAGCAAGTAAAAAAAATGATCGTACATCTCTAGCGGCTCTATTGATCTATGTTTAAGGTGATACAGGTCTAGACGATAAAGCAATAAATCATCTACTAATTATCTGGTTTTCTATTATGTTGAGTCCCTTATCCAATATCATTTCAACACTATGTTTTATTGCATGGGTTCTATTAAGTGTGGGATTTTCTACCAATCTTCATGCCGCTGCAGACCTTTTTATTGAAGATGATGTTGAATCTCATGTTATTGAAGATCAATCACTGGACCTTGCTTTACAGGATTTAAAAAGCCAGATTTTAGGTTTAAATCGTGACCTTTTTATTCTTGAAGAAGAACTGCTGTTCCCAAGCAATACTCAGCTTGCGGTTTTTTTATCGTTAGATATTGGCGAGTTTTTTAAACTTGATGCAGTCACTATTCATATAGATAAAAAGGAAGTCGCCAGTCATTTATATACAGAGAAGCAAATAGATGCCTTGGTGCGAGGCGGCGTGCAGAAGCTGTATTTAGGCAATATTAAATCTGGCGAGCATGAAATGGTAGCGGTGTTTACTGGGCGAGGGCCCAATGGACGTGACTATCGTCGCGCTACATCCTTAAGGTTTAATAAATCTACCTCAGCCAAAAAGCTAGAGCTGATGATTGAGGATTCCACTCGATTGTATCAGCCAGAGTTTTCAATCGTTGAGTGGAACTGATGTGTAATTGGGTTTATTAAAATTACAATGAAAGGTTCTCGAGTCCACTTTAAACATGTGCGGAATATTTTAGCTTGCCGTTTAAATAGCGTGTTTTTAGCGTTGGTTTTAGTGCTGTCTGCTTCACTGCCGGCATTCGCAAAAACGGAGCAAGTGCAACGCGTTCAAGACCTTGAGTATGGTGTGGTACTGTACGAATTCTTTCAGCAAAATTATTTCTATGCCATGACCGAAATCATGGTTTCTCAGCAGCATCAACGGTTGCCAAATCATCAAGCCTTTGCGCAGCTATTAATGGGCGGTATACAGCTCTCCTATGGTATGGATCAGCAGGCGAAAAATACTTTTGAATCGTTTTTAAAAAAAGCTAATGTAGATAAAAATTATGCAGAGAGGTCTGATGCGGATGATATGGCTAACCCCGAGAACCGTTCTCGAGCTTGGTTTTATCTGGGCAAATTGGCGTATCAGAAAAATAATATTCCGCTGGCATTAGACGCATTAACGCGCGTTGATAAAACGCTTACGCCAGAACTACATGATGAGTTCGTGTTTTTGTATCAAAAAATATGGTTTCTTAATAAAGAACAATCGCTACCCGAATTAAGTTTCTCACCAAAACTATCAAATAAGTCTATTTACCGTTATTACCGAGATTACAATCAAGCGGTGAATGCTATCCGCAGTGATATGACAGCTTGGGGAACGTCGGCTACTGCACTAAAGCGTTTATACCGCGCGTTAAATCAATCAAGCGATAGTGAAAACATTAACGAATTGCTTGAGCTGCGAGATAAAGTGTTAACGACTTTAGCTTATTTGTATTTGCGTCAAGGCTATAGCGAAAAAGCGATTGATTATTTTAAGCAAGTGCGACAAGACGGTTCGCAAGTGGGTAGGGCATTGGTGGGATATGGCTGGGCGAGTATTTATCCGTCGAGTGATGATCAAATAGATGAGAATAAAACCAACCAGATCAATTATGAAGCCGCGTTAACGCCATGGCTTAAATTGCAATCGCGATCCATGGCTGAGTCAACGACCTATGAAGCTTTATTAGCTGTCCCTTTTATTTATAACGCCATAGGGCTTAAGCAGCAAGCTTTAACCGCTTATGACTATGCGCTCAATAAAATGGCTGAAGAGCGAATCGCTTTAAAACATCTACAAAGTGATATTAATCGCTATACAGTTGATAAAACTTTGTTATCTATTGTTTCTGACAATACGAATAGTCAGCCCCATGTGCTTTCAGGCGGGCATTGGTTAGATAGCGAGGCGGTATTGTTTGAGCCGGCTGAATTTAATTCTAGCCGTCTACAGCTGCATTTAAGTGAGTTATTGGCAAGTTCACAGATGCGTAGTTTATTTGGCCAGTTAAATGATATTTATTGGTTGGATAATAATTTACAGCGCTGGCGTAAACGACTAGATACCTTTGCATTTGCTGTGAATGAACGAAAGATTAGAACTGCGGAAATATTAAGTACGGTTGCCCAAGATAAGTTAAATGCAAGACTAGAACAATTAGCTTCAAAAAATGCTCAACTATCGAATGTCATAGAAAAAGCTCAAGACCTTGAATATGCCGATTTACTGTTCACTGAGAATGAGAGAAAAAGTGCAATTCGTATTGCCAAGGCTTCACAGTCACTAGTCAGTATAGAACGCTCGATCAGTGAGAATTTCTTGTCTGATGATTCGCTTCCGACTAAAAAATCGTTAGATAATATGCGCCAGCAATTAGACACTATGCACGCCATGCTGTATTGGCAGGCCAGTAGTCATCAAGCTGAGCGCTTATGGCAAAAAATAAAACTACAATACGAAGTGGAGTCAGAGCTAATCATAGCGCGTGAGCGTTTGGCTCGATTGCCATTACTTGCCGATGAATTAACTTCGCAAGCTACATACTTGCAACGCATTGATAATGAGCACCAACGTATTGAGCGGCAGAGTGACAACTTAACTAAGTTGCGACAAAAAGTTGAATTAAAAATTGTCGCTAATTTAACGGCAGAGGTAGAAAAGAGAGAGTCTCGTTTACAGCATTATATCGGTCAAGTGCGTCTATCAAAAGCCGTATTACTTGAGCGTCAACTTAGCGAGCCGCAGCAATGAAGATGGTTTGTCGCGCGATTAAGGCGCTCTCGATGCTATTAGCTACGTGGTTAGTGATTTTATCGCTTTCAGCATGTTCTTTACTGAATAACGGTTTGTTTGCTGAGCCAGAACTTGAGAAGCAAGTGTCTGAGACCTTAGCTGAATTACCTCAAGCGCGTGATCATTTGGCTAGTTTGAGAGAGCAAGCTAATGAAGTTTCTTTATTACAGGACGTATCTTTATTGCAGGACGTATCTTCATTACAGACTGTTTCTACATTGCAGGATGTTTCTAGCGCATACCAAGAGGCCTTGCAGCTAGCAGATAAACCGTTGGTTCAACAAGAGATCCATCGTCGCCTTGCGCATATCAATTTGCAGTTAGCTGAAGAGAGGCAAATTAATGATTCATTAACAAAGCCTCAGGCTATCTATCAAGACGCTATTGAATCCTATCTTGCGTTATTAGAGGGCTATTCAACGTCGTCATTCACTGAAGACAATACATCTTTAGATCAGCTGCTCTACCCGTTAGCCAAAGCTTATGAAATGAGCGGTGATATTCCTAATGCATTGCTTATATTTGATCGTTTGGTTACTGATGTGCCCAATTCAATCTATTACAGTGAGGCTCAGTTTCGTCGCGCCGAAATTTTATTTGCCGCGGCGAACTATAGTAAAGCAAGCCAAGCCTATAAGGCTGTCATTCAGCGAGCCGGTGAAGCTCCGGATAAACCGGCACCGTTTTTGATGAACGCTTGGTATATGGCGGGTTGGTCTGATTTTAAATTAGGGCATTACAATGCTGCGCTTAAAGCTTTTTTTACCGTGCTGGATAGGCAATTTTCTCAATCTAAAAATGGTGAGTCTGTTTTCGCTGGTCAAAAAAACTTAGTAAACGATAGCCTGGTTAATGACACGCTACGAGTCATGAGTCTAGCTTTTTCTTATAAGGCAGGACCATCGACAATCGGCGATATTTTAGATCAGCTTTATAGTCCTTCCGCCGAACCTATATATGTAAATAGGCTGTATCTGAACTTAGCTAATCTTTATCTTGAAAAGAAACGCTTTATTGATAGTGCAGCAACTTTTGCCGCTTATATTGATCGTTATCCCACATCAAAAATTGCACCAGCCTTTCATGTTAAACAAATTAATGTCTATGTGGATGGTGGTTTTCCTGAGCGTGTGCGTGAACAAAAGCAAGCCTATGTGGAAGCTTATGGTGTCAAAAGCAATTATTGGGCGCAAATGGATGCTGATAGCCAGCAGTTAATATATCAGCGTCTAACCGTTTATATTGATGAGTTGGCGAGCTATTACCACCATTTAGCGCAAGCAAAACAGCAGCAGCGTAAAAAGCAATTAGCGACAATCGATGGCCTCAAAAAATCAAATCTTAAAAGCAACAGCAGTGTCTTAATCACTGAGCAAGAGATATATGACCTCTATCAACAGGCCGGTGATTGGTATGAAGTATGGATTGCCAGCGTAGCTGAATCGCCTGATTTGATAGCGTCTAAAACAACTACAACAATTACAACTACAACAATTACAACTACAACAACACCACTCGATAAAGTCTGGTTTTTATTGGGCGAAACGCGCTTTGAGTCGCAAGATTATCAGCGCGCAATTATTGCTTATGAGAATGCAGCTTATGGCAGTTATGGCGGCGAGTCGACGACTGCGGAGCAGGGCTTTCAAAAGCATAACGAAGCCGCTTATGCCGCATTGCTGGCTTACGACCAATTAATATCAACAGTGACAGCTACCCAACAGATAGAGGATTGGCAAGCGGCCAAGAATGATAGTGCATTATTATTTGCGAATACTTTTAAAGCCGACCCGAGATCTAATACGGTTTTAACGCAAACGATTCAGTCATTGCTTAACCTTAAAAGCTATAAAAAAACCATTACTGTTGGCCAGGCTTTTGTCGATAGATTAGATTCTATGGATAAGTCGATGACAACCCAAGAAGGCTTAGAAAAACAAAAACACTATGTAATAGCGGGTTTATCTATTGCGCATGCACAACGTGAATTGTCTCAGTTTACATTGGCAGAGCAAAGTTATGAAAAAGTATTGCTAGTATTAAACGAGAGTGCAGATTCAGCACTCTACCAGAATTACTATGTGGCGACGTTGGATAACTATGCAGCAAGTATTTACCAGCAGGGCGTCAACCAAATAGCGGCTAACAATAATACCGCAGCCGCTAATCATTTTATGCGTGTTGTTAGCTTAGCTCCTGCCAGCAAAATTCGTGTTTCTGCTCAGCGTGATGCAATTACCTTATTTATTCAAACTCAGCAGTGGCAGCGTGGCATTGCGGTAATGAGCGATTTTCAACAACGTTTCGCCAATAATCCAGCCGCGCAAGCGATACCAGCACAATTATTGTTAGCGTATCAGTCACTAGAAGATTGGTCAGGCGCCGCTGTACAAGCGAAAGCGATTGCCATCAATGATCCCAATCCTCAGGTGCAACAGCAGGCTTTATATTCTGCTGCTGAGTTTTATCAACAGGCAGGTGATATCGAAAATGCTATAGATAGTTACCGAAGCTATGCACATAGCTATACTGAACCGTTAGCTGAAAATATGGAGGCTCAGTATCGTCTAAGCGAGCTCTATGCAGGCAAAGCAGCGAGTGATAAGCGTGCATATTGGCTAAGAAAATTAATGCTTACGCATAAAAACACCCTTGCGGCTACTGAGCGTTCACGTTATTTAGCGGCATTTGCAGCGATAAATTTGGCAGAAAATACTCTGCATGGTTTTCAGTCAGTCAGTCTAGAGCATCCCCTAAAAAAATCCTTAGTGCGTAAGCGTAAAGCCATGCAGGTGGCATTGACTGCTTATCAAAAAGCTTTGGCTTACGACGTTGAGCTATTTTCGACGCAAGCGACTTATCGTATCGCTGACATTTATGCCAGCTTTGCTAAAGAGCTACTCAACTCTGAGCGTCCGGCAGGGCTAAGTGCTTTAGAGCTCGAACAATATGATTTTCTGTTAGAAGAGCAAGCTTATCCTTTTGAGGAAAAAGCTATCGATTTTTATACGATTAATATTGAGCGTTCATGGCAGGGCATTGATAGTGAGTGGATAAGAAGCTCTTATCAAGCGTTAGCTGAATTGATTCCAGCTAAATATGATAAGCGTGAAATGTTACCGGAGCGCATTTAATGAAACTTATTTTTTTTAAAATAATGCTATTGGTTTTATTATCAATGACATATTCATGCGCGAGTGTATTAAAACTTTCAGATCAATCATCTAGCAACTCGTTCTCTGAGCAGAGTTCGACAGCTCAGGTGACGGCTAAGGTGACTAATAGTAAAGAAGCCAATATTGCGTTTAATAAGGCTCTGGCAGCAATTAAAATAAACGATAGTTCTGCAGCTGAAAACGCCTTTAAGACGATGCTATTAGAGGGCGTAAAATCGCCAACGGCTTTGAATCATTATGCCATTTTTTTACGTGAGCAATGGCGCATGGAGGAGGCCGAAGATATTTATTTAAGGGCATTAAAATATTCACCTAATAATGCGATGACGCATTGGAATCTTGCCATATTTTATGAATTATACCGTGGCGATTATAAGCAAGCATTGGTCCACTATCAGGCTTATCAGCAGTTTGCAGCGTCACCCGATAAGCGAGTTGTTTATTGGATATCTGACTTGACTCGCCGTCTAGAAAAGGAGTCATCATAATGTTAAATTTTTATCAAGGTAGGTCTGTATCTTCTTCTTTTACTGTAATGCTTATGGTTGGATTAATATTCAATGTAAGCTCGTCTTCGGCGCAGAATAAAACCGTTGAATTAGAGTCAACCTTTAAGGGTAATCAGGAGCAGCCAAAAGTTTTATATATTGTTCCTTGGCAGAAAATTCCGGCTCCAGAGCCGTTTTATCAGCCGTTAGAGAGCTTAGTCGAGGAGAGTTTTGAGTTACTAGATCGCGATGAGTTTAAGCGCGCTATAGCGTTTAAACGTCAATTAAACCGCTAGTTTGATAAATTGGATAATTTGATAAATCCATTAGTCGAGAAAAAACTATAGGGGCGAAGACTTTTTCAAAGTAGAGTCTTTCGGCGAAGAATCTTGATGTTCTTTATTGTATCTAAACCTGTGATTCTGCACTCAATACAATAAGGCGGTGCTTGGCTGTCGAATAAAATGAGGGTCTAATCACAGAAGAAAAGAATAAATCCTCTATTATTATTTCTGATATAAAAAATATCTGTTCGACAGTCTCTTTTTTTAATAGCCAATGATCACTTTATTAATTAGCTAAACTCAGGCGAGATACATTATGGATCCTTTTAACGCAATCGTTGCCTTTTTCCAAACCGGTGGGCTATTTATGTATCCCATAGCCTTAGTGCTGGTTATAGGCCTTGTCATCACGCTTGAGCGCTGGGTCTTTTTAACGTCGGCACGTATTACGAATATGCAAGCGTGCAAGAAAATATTACCTCTTTTGCAGCATCGTAAGTTTGAGCAGTTAATAAAATATACGCGCAGTTCATCAGCGCCTGCAAGCAAGATTATAACCGCAGGCCTTTCAAAAATACTTAATTCTGAATCCAAGGATGATGTGGTTTATGCTATGCAAGAAACGGTAATGGAGACGGTGCCTCGTTTAGAAAAGCGGACTAATTATTTATCAACACTGGCTAATGTAGCCACTTTACTTGGCTTGCTGGGTACGATAATAGGTTTGATTGCCGCTTTTACCGCTGTAGCTGATGCTGACCCTGCACAAAAAGCCAGTCTACTTTCAGCCAGTATTTCTGTCGCCATGAACACTACTGCATTTGGTTTGATTTCAGCCATTCCTTTATTGTTATTCCATGCGCTTTTGCAAACTAAGACGTCGCAAATTATTGACAGTTTAGATGTGATTTGTGTGAAGTGTCTTAACGCCTATTCATCCCGAAATGATATAAATTCAAAAGCTCGAAAAGACGACATTAAAGCCGCTGCATAATACTTCATTGATCTCGGTCTACTTATGTTTATTCAAATGAAAAAAAATCGTCAAGAGGCAGATCTTGATATCACGCCTTTTATGAATTTAATGATTGTACTGGTACCCGTACTGTTACTGAGTATGGTGTTTACTCGCATCACGGTCATTGATATTCAGCTGCCGGCCTCTGCGGGTGAGCATGCTGCAGAACTTAGTCAAAAGCAGATTGAAGTTGTCATAAAGGACGCTTCTATATTAGTTAACTTTCCTGAGGGGACATTGCTGCGATCTATCAAGAATAAAGCAGACGGTACACCCGATTATGACAATGTCTCTTTGGTGCTTCAGGCTTTAAAGCGAGAATTACAGATTAAAGGTGCCGATAGAAAAAATCTCACTTTGCTGGTATCTGAAGCTATTCCCTATCATAAAGTGATTTCAACAATGGATGCTGTGCGTTCTTATAGTGCGGTTGTAGTTACGGATGTTGTCGATGCAGAATTATTTCCAGATATCGCCTTCGGTGATGCGCCAGTTTCAGCGGACTTAGCTTTATTTAATAGCCTATCCTATTTGCGTTCAGCCTACATGTTTGAAGCTGTTAAGAGTGCACGATCATGAGTTTTATTATGAGCGCGCTTAATAGCGGTGGTGCGGCTTGCTCGAAGCAGCGACGAGGAATGTCGACTAGCGGCAATAAGCTCAACCTTGTTTCTTTAATGGATATTTTTACTATTTTGGTTTTCTTTTTAATGATGAATACCGGTGATGTTGAGATTTTACAGCCCGATGAAAAAGTTGTTTTGCCGCAGTCATTTGTCCAGCATAAGCCCGATACTTCTCCAGTAATAAAAGTAAGTGCTGATGCTATTTATTTTAAAGAAATTCAAATGGCGACGATTGATGATTTATTAAATAAATCGTTGACTCCTAATAAGGATGCTAATGGGGATGATGAGTTGATCGCTAACCTTTATGCCCAGTTAGTGAAAGAGAAAGCTTTATTACCCGCTTTAGCCGCTAAAACTGATGAGCTTCCCTCTCATTCTATATCTGTAATGGGGGATGCGTCAGTACCCTATGCGTTGTTAAAAAGAGTGTTATATACCTGTGCCCAGGCAGGTTTTAGAGATGTATCGTTAGCGGTAGAATACAGTGCCCGAGATTTTAATAGTGAGACAAATAATCAGGGGCTAGACTCAGTTAAAGGAAGTCCTGCAGTATGAGTCAAGTACTTGTTCAAAAAAACCAATGGGGCTTTCCTAGTGATTCTGTTCTGCCGTGGCAGACAGAGGTCGTTGAAGATCGCCGATTTAAGCGATTTCTTCGTCATGCCTTGGGCTTGTTCTTAGTGGTTGCAGTACTATTGCCTTTTTTTACTGTTCCCGATAATGCCATTAAGCCAGTTGCGAAGATGAAGGAGCAATACACGCGTTTAATCATTGCTGAGAGAGTTATTGCGCCGCCAATTATCGAAAAGCCAAAGCCACTGCCTGTACCTATTTTTAAGCCTGTGCCGAAAAAAAAGGTACAAGCTAAACCCGTTGTTGAACCTAAGGAAATCGTGAAGCCAAAAGTAAAAACTCAGCCTGTCGATTTAATGAAACAGGCGAGAGATAAAGCTGCAACATTAGGTTTGCTTGCTTTTGCCGATGATCTATCAGCGATGCGAGAGTCTGTAGACGTGTCACAGGTCAAGCGCAGTAATTTAACCCGCGGTTCGTCACAGGCCGAAGTCACTGAGCGTAAATTACTCGCTTCAAAGGCGCAGAGCAAGGTAGGCGGTATTAATAATGCGGCACTGAGCCAGGATACCGGTGGCGTCGCTTTATCCGCTCGTGAAACAACTTTAATAAATGCCCCGAGTGGAACGTATATGGCAAATAGTGGGCAAGCGGCTGCAAGTGATTATTTGGATGTGAGTGGTCGCAGCGCTGAATCTATTCGACGCATAATGGATGCTAATAAAGGCGGCATTTTTGCAATTTATAATCGAGCGTTGCGCAATGATCCATCGCTGTCTGGAAAGGTTTTATTTCGTATGGTGGTTGAGGCGTCGGGTGCGATTAGTCATATTGAGTTATTGTCCAGCGAGCTCGTTGATCACGCATTAGTGTCTAAGATGTTATCGCGGATTAAATTAATTAATTTTGGTGCCGATGCTGTAGAACAAACAGATGTTAATTATTCTTTCGATTTCTTACCGTATTAATTTATTCGCTTAAATCTCCTTTGCTATCAATTACCTATTTAATACGCTCTTCAAATCTCTATTCAATTTTTTTTTCATTTTTACAAAATGGCCTTAAATGCTAAGTAATTGTGTCAGTTTGACCATGGCTCTTAGCCTCTTGTGCGCGCAAAATGCTTCACATCGGTCGAATAATCTATTTTAGGTTATACGCATTACTTATTGCTGATAGAGATTCAGGTTCAGCTTTATTTCAAGTTAAACAGTTTTTCGATATACCAAATCAGGTCATTTGGTTGTCTTTTTTTTCCGGGCTTTGGCCCGGTTTTTTTTGCTTATTTTTTGATAAATATAATTCTAAGCTGTTGATATTGTTGTTTTTATGCGTTCTCTTTGTGCTGTTTACTGCTGGTCTTTGTTACTCATTTTAAGCGAGCTGTCCTAAAATGCTAATTTAAATGGCGCATTCAACCATT
>Ga0209833_1001513_pt1 | contig 15294 bp, 9 predicted proteins | sample COGITO_mtgs_1105_3_FD_184797 | JGI IMG/M metagenome (GOLD analysis project Ga0209833, IMG submission 184797) | Pelagic marine microbial communities from North Sea - COGITO_mtgs_110506 (SPAdes) (version 2) | ecosystem: Environmental > Aquatic > Marine > Epipelagic ... | reverse complement strand
TTCATTTAATTAAAGTTATTCTGATTGATATCGTATGGCCGCTTTATCTGTAATTAAAAAATTACATAGACCAGCGACGATTAAACTAACTCCTGCAACAAGCATTGCATTAATCGACTCAGAGCCTAATTGGTTAGATAAAAAATTGATAAATCCTAAGGCTGCTATAATTTGAGGTATAACAATAAACATGTTAAAAATTCCCATAAACATTCCCATTTTTGTAGGGTCTACAGCGCTTGAAAGCATCGCATAGGGCATTGATAAAATACTACCCCAGGCAAATCCAATCAGCACAAAACAATATTTTAAACTTTCGGGGGTTGCAAAGAACATTGCTAAAAATCCAAAACCTCCTAAAATCAAAGAAATCATGTGTACATATTTTCTATTGATTGTTTTTTTGGATGTATAAAAGGTCAGTAACAATGCAAATGCCATGGAAGCTAAACCATAAACACCCATTGCAGAACCCACAGAATTTGAAGATTCTTGAAAAGCGGTGTTCGCTATATCAAAAGCTTGCAACCCTGCTGTGGTCAACATGTCATAATTCACTTCGGAAGGAACTGGAGTATTAAAAACGTGTTCTGTTAATGCTGGGTTTGCCATACTCCACATAGTGAAAAATGCGAACCAAGAAAAAAACTGTATCACTCCTAATTGTTTCATTGTCAAAGGCATTTTGCCTATGTTTTCGATAATATCTTTAACAAATCTACTTTTTTGAGCTTTTTCTTTTTCAAACGCTTCCATATCCTCTGGGGGATATTCTGAAGTTGTAAATATTGTAAATAACACACTAGTTAAAAACACAAAGGCACCAATTGCAAATGCGACTTTCACTGACATGGGAACAACCCCCGAAGCGGCTGAGTTTGAAACCCCTAGTTGAGACACCATCCATGGAAGGTTACTCGCAATCCAAGTGCCTATTCCAATAATTAAAGTTTGTACTACAAACCCGTAGGAACGTTGGGATTCAGGAAGTTTATCGGCAACTAAGGCTCTAAAAGGTTCCATTGAAATATTAATGGAGGCATCTAAAATCCATAAAAATCCGACAGCCATCCACAGTACGGGAGAATGGGGTACAAAAAACAAGACAATGGAACTTAGAATAGCACCTATTAAAAAGTATGGTTTTCGCCGTCCCAAAGTAGGATGCCAAGTACGGTCACTTAAATAGCCTATAATAGGCTGTACAAGTAAGCCAGTCAAAGGGGCTGCAATCCACAAAAGTGGAATAGCTTCCTTATCAGCTCCTAATGTTTGAAAAATTCGGGACATAAAGCCTCCTTGCAAAGCAAATCCGAATTGAATTCCAAGAAATCCGAAACTCATATTCCAGATGCTCCAAAATCCAAGCATGCGTTTTTTCATAATAGTATATTAAATAATGAATACTATTTTGACAAACGTTTTTGTAGTTTATCAAAACTTATTGTGAAAAGTAAAAATATAAGTTTCGATGCCCCAAATATAAAAACTTTTATAATACAAACAAGTTTTTTAAAGTGTCGATTTTCTTTCGATTAGTTTTGTTGGGATAACCACCGTCTGATAACCGACTGTTTCTGAGTTGCTTGACTCTTCAATTCGTCGGATTAGTAATTCTGCAGATTGTTGTCCCATATCTTCCCCGTGCTGACTGACAGTCGACAAGGATGGCGAGGCATGTTTGGACAAAACTCCATCTGTAAAACCAATAATTTGCAATTGCTCAGGGATGTTAATATTTAATTTTCTAGCGACTTTCATTGCTGTAACAGCGTATAATTCGTTGACCGCAAAAACACCATCAATCGTTGGATTCACTTTGAATAATTGTGTAATTTCATCTTCTAAAACATCCAAATGATCTTCTGAGACTAAATCATCATCTATCTTTAATATTAATTCGGAATTCGGAATTACACCATGCGTTTTTAAGGCATTCATATAGCCTAAGGACCTTAAGCGCCCCACACTTATATAGTCTTTGGTTGTAATTAATCCGATTTGCTTGCAGCCATTAGAGATTAATTTTTCGACGGCTTCTTTGGAGCCGCTCATATCATCTACAATAACTTTATCACATTTAATTTCGTTGACCACTCTATCAAACATCACCACTGGGATTCCTTCGTTTATGGTTTCATTAAAATGATGGTAGTCTTGCAGTTGAAGAGTTTCTCGAGAGATAGAAATTACAAAACCATCGATACTCCCATTCGCCAGCATTTCCATATTGACGACCTCTTTATCAAAGGACTCGTTTGAAAGACCTACAATAACATTGTAGCCTTTTGAATTTGCATAAAGCTCGACTCCCTTGATGACTTTGGTGAAAAAGTGATGCACAATTTCGGGGATAATGATGCCAATAGTTTTTGTTCGTTTGTTTTTGAGACTTAACGCAATATTATTAGGACGGTAATGTAAAAGCTTTGCAAAAGCTTTTACTTTTTCGATGGTATCTTTGCTTATTTCTGGGCTGTCATTCAACGCCTTGGACACTGTAGAAATGGAAACTCCCAATTCGTGCGCCAATTCCTTAATCGTTGTTTTTTTTCTCATAATGCGAAACTAATAAATTTATATACCTAAAATTAGGATATTTTCATGTTTTAGAGCCTGTATTATCAATTATTTAATAAAGTTGTCAACACGAAAACGTAATAGTTGAGTTGCGTATTTTTTATCAACGAATAAAACATATACATTGGCCTTGAAAAGTAAAAATATAAAAACTTAATTTAATACGGATTAACTAAAATATATTTATGAAAACAACAATTAAAAGCTTACTACTACTAATGTTATTGGTCCCTTCGCTTGCGTTGGCACAATCAACAATATCAGGAACTGTAAGCGAATCAGAAAATGGCTTTCCGCTGCCGGGGGTGAATGTAATCATAAAAGGTTCAAGCTCTGGAACCACCACCGATTTTTACGGAAAGTATCAATTGACTGCCAATAATGGTGATGTGCTTGTATTTTCCTATGTAGGCTATACTTCACAAGAAGTTATTTTTGCAGGTCAAGCTGTATTGGACGTTAAATTATCAGAAGATGCTTCTGCTCTGGACGAAATTGTCCTTATTGGATATGGAGGTGTTAAAAAAGAAGATTTAACGGGAGCAGTAGATTTAATCACCGCAAAAGACTTTAACCAAGGTCCCATTGTTTCTGCTCAACAATTAATCAGTGGTAAAATTGCCGGAGTCTCAGTGACTTCTGGTAGTGGAGCTCCAGGAGATGGGCAAACAATTAGAATTCGCGGAAACGGTTCTTTGGGCCTTTCAAGTAACCCATTAATAGTACTTGATGGAATTCCATTAAACGATGGTGGTGTTGGAGGTTCTAGAAATCCATTAAATCTCATCAATCCAAATGATATTGAAAGCATGGTGGTTTTAAAAGACGCTTCTGCCACTGCGATTTATGGATCTAGAGGTGCTAACGGAGTTATTATTATTACCTCTAAAAAAGGAAAAGAAGGAGATTTTAAATTTAACGTCAATGCATCCACCACGATTCATACAGCGATTGATCAAGTAGATGTACTTTCAACTGAAGAGTTTGTAGGTGTTATTAATTCTACAGGAGACACTGCTTACATAGACTTACTTGGTGCATCAGACACCAATTGGCAAGACGAAATTTATAAAGATGCAATTGGAAAAGATTTTTCATTCAGTGCTTTAGGTTCGGCATTTGGTGTACCCATGCGCGCATCGCTGGGTTACACGGACCATGATGGAATATTAAGAACCGATAATTTTCAAAGAACTACTGGGTCTTTAAATTTTTCACCTTCATTTTTGAAGGAACAATTAAAGGTTGAGGTTAACTTAAGAGGATCCGTTGCGAAAAATACATTTGCAGACAGGAGTGCTATTGGAAGTGCAGTCTCATTTGACCCAACACAGTCTCCTTATGATGCCGGTTCACAATATGGTGGTTATTTTGCTTGGATAGATGCTGGAACAGGAAACCAGTCAAACTTAGCACAAACAAATCCATTGGCGCTTTTAAATTTAAGAGACGACACTTCACAAGTAGATCGATTTATTGCTAATATCAAAGTTGATTATACCCTTCCATTTGTAGAGGGCTTGAAAGCAACCTTCAACCTTGGGCACGACAGTTCAATGAGTGATGGAGTTACTTTAGTATCAGATTTAATACCAACGTCAGATTCTACATTCAACGGTTCAAAGAACACTTATAATCAAGAAGCTACCAATCAATTATTGGATGTGTATCTTACTTATATTACTTCATTTAATGACGCACACAATTTAACAGCTGTTGCGGGACATTCTTATCAAGCATTTGAATTCGACAACACTAGTTATGATAGTGAAGCGGAAGAAGACGGAAATGATTTTGAATTTATTGACCGTTCAAAAAATGTACTTTTATCTTATTTCACAAGGATAAATTATGATTACCAAGGAAAGTATTTACTGACTGCTACCTTGAGAGCAGACGCGTCTTCAAAATTAAATCCAGATGACCGATGGGGCTATTTCCCATCACTTGCGGCAGCTTGGAACCTTCACAAGGAAGGTTTTATGTCGGATTCCTTTTTTGACGAATTAAAATTAAGAGCTGGTTATGGTGAAGTTGGAAATGTAAATGGATTAGGTGACTATCGTTTCTTAACTCAATATGTAGGAAGTCAATCGACTGCAAATTATCAATTTGGGTCTAGTTTCTATCAAACTTACCGACCAGAACCTATAAATACAGAACTACGCTGGGAGGTTGGTAGAACAACAAACATTGGTCTTGACTATGCTATTTTAGATGGAAAACTAAGAGGATCTGTGAATGCTTATATGAAAGAAACGAAAAATTTAATCGCGTCTTCATCAGTCGATCCATTTACCAACTTTGGAAACAGAATTGATGCCAACATTGGAGATATGGAAAACAAAGGGATTGAATTGAGTTTTGATTATACACCAATTCAAAATGAAAACTTTGAATGGTCTATCAATTACAATATATCGTTTAATGATAACAAAGTGACTCGCCTACCTTTTGATCAAGCAGTCGGAGGTATTAGTGGGGGTGTTGGAAATAATATTCAAACACATACTGAAGGACAAACGCCTTACAGTTTCTTAGTTTACCAACAAGTGTATGATGCTTCAGGAGCCGCTATTGAAGGTGTTTACATAGATAGAAACGGAGATGACATTATCAATGACGATGACCGTTACATCAAAGAAAGTCCTTTTGCTGATGTGATTATGGGATTTAACACCAACTTAAAGTATAAGAACTGGGATTTATCTGTCATATCTAGAGCAAATTTTGGAAATTATGCCTACAACAATGTAGCGTCTAATGCGGTATTTAGCCAAGCAATTGGCAATAGCGGAGGTTTTCTTAGAAACATACATTCTGATTATTTAAACACTGGCTTTATGGATTACACAGAAACAAGCTTACTTAGTGATCATTATGTTCAAGAAGCTTCGTTTTTTAAAATTGATAACATAACACTAGGGTATACTTTGAAAGACGCTTATAAAGACACCGACATTCGTTTTTATGGTTCTGCACAAAATGTATTAACGGTTACCAATTATGAAGGATTAGATCCTGAAATATATGGTGGTATCGATAACAATTTTTATCCAAGACCAAGATCATTTGTCTTTGGTGTTAACATAGATTTTTAATATAAAACTAAATGAAAATGAAAAATATATTTAAAAAACTTGTTTTTGGATTAGCCATTACAAGTATAATAGTAAGCTGTCATGACGATTTAAATCAATCGCCAATAGACCCAGATAGTTTTACAGAAGAAGACGTATTTGCAACTCCTGAGCAAGCTAAAGGAGCCCTAGCGAAACTATATTCGAGTTTAGCTCTAACAGGACAACAAGGCCCTGCTGGTCAACCAGATATTGCAGGAATTGACGAAGGTTTTTCTCAGTTTTCGAGAATGCTTTTTAACTTAAATGAAATCACAACAGACCATGCGGTCGTTGGATGGGGAGATCCTGGTCTTCCTGATTTACATGGGATGTACTGGTCTAGCAGTAATGATTTCACAGAAGCAATGTATTACCGTTTGGCTCAAGAAGTTTCTTTTTGCAATTCATTTATAACGAATGCATCTAACTTAGAAGACGCTAGCGTTGAGAGTTACATCGCCGAAGCACGGTTTCTTAGAGCTTACGCCTATTACAACTTAATTGATTTATATGGTAGTGTGCCATTGATTACAACTGTTTCAACAGATTTACCACAACAAAGTAGCAGATCTGAAATCTTTAACTTTATTGAAACTGAATTGCTTGAGATTGAAAACAGTCTACCTGGTTCTGGCGGAAATGAATTTGGTCGTGTTGATCAAGTTGCAGCCTGGGCCTTATTATCAAGGTTGTATTTAAATGCAGATGTATGGATTGGACAATCTAAATATTCTGAAGCAGCTACCTATTCAGGGAACGTTATTTCATCATCGTATTCAATTAATACCAATGATGCAAATGGGAATGGAACTGCTTATGACGAATTATTTTTAGCTGACAACGACACCAATGGCGCACAAAATGAATTTATTTTTGCGCTAAATTTTGATGGATTACAATCCCAAACATATGGAGGATCTACTTTTTTAATACATGCTGCAATTGGCGGAAGTATGAATGCAACGGATTTTGGAGTCAATGGCGGCTGGGGTGGTCTTAGAACTACCAAAAACTTAGTCAATCAATTTGCTGTTGATATCGATGCACAAAACATGGCTTTAGGGTCTGTTTCAGATTGGGGACTTGTTGGAGATGCCACCACTAATGGATGGGATGGACCAGACATGGAGATGTACCAAACAGCTACCGACCAATATGCTATCTATGCTGAATTAAACTCTGGTGAAATTAAATTTAGATTTAATGAAGATTGGGGAAATAATTATGGAGATGATGGAGCAGATGGATCTATTGAAGCTGGAGGAGCTAACATCGCTGTTTCAAGCGCAGGCACCTATTACATTACTTTAGACATAGGATCCTTAACATATACGATAGCACCTTATACGAGTGATAAACGAGGAATGTTTTATTCGGATGGCCAAAATCTAGAAATAGAAAGTATTCCATCGTTTGAAAATGGCTATGCTGTTACTAAATTTAAAAACATTGATTCTAATGGAAATCAGGGAGTTGACTCTGGTGGTGATTTTACCGATACGGACCTACCATTGATCAGACTTGCTGAAATTTACTTAAACTATGCAGAAGCTGTCGTAAGAGGCGGTAATGGTGATTTAAGTTTAGCGGTTTCAAAAATAAATGAATTACGTCAAAGAGCATTCGGGAGTACTTCCGGAGATATTACAAGCTCAGATCTTGACTTAGAATTTATTTTAAATGAACGTTCAAAAGAACTGTATTGGGAAGGGTTGAGACGTACTGATTTAATACGTTTCAATAAATTTACTTCTGGTAGTTACTTATGGCCGTTTAAAGGAGATGTAGAAATTGGAACTTCTGTTCCAGATTTTAGAAATGTATTTCCAATTCCAAACAATGTAATTTCTGTTAATCCAAACCTAACTCAAAATGAAGGTTATTAATAAATTTATAAAATGAAAAAACTAATAAAAAATTCTGCTTTCTTACTCGCATTCACCAGTCTATTTATGGCATGTGATGACGTAGAAACGATCCAACTAAACTCGGATGCAAATACCATGGTTTCTTTATCAACTGATGCTGTTATACTAACAGAAGAATTGGCTGAAACCAATGTTCTAACAGTGTCTTGGACGCTCCCCGAATTTGGGTTTGATGCGGCACCTACCTACACTATTTTAATGGATGTAACTGGTGGTGATTTCTCAGACGCTCAATTAATTTCGGCTAATTCTAATTACTCAAAAGATTTCATGGGTAACGAATTAAATAATAAACTTTTATCACTAGGAATGACTCCAGATGAAGAAGCAAGTGTGGATATTAAAGTTCTTACAAGACTCAGTGCTTACCAGGAAATGATGTCCGAAACAGTTACATTAACTGTGACGCCTTATTCTTCTCTTTTAGACCTGACTACTAACCTGGGTGTTGTAGGAAGTGCAACACCTGGAGGATGGGGGAACGAAAATATTCCTGACTTACCTTTCTACACTACTTCTGCAGCCAATGTATATGTTGCATATGTAACTCTCAGAGATGGAGAAATTAAGTTCAGAAAAGATAATTTATGGACCGAAAATTATGGAGACACTGGCATGGATGGCACTTTAGAAGCAGGAGGTGATAATATCGCTGTGACTGCAGGAAGCTATAAAATAACTGTAGATATGGATGTACTTACTTATACAATTGAAGCCTACACTTGGGGTCTTGTAGGAAGTGCTACAGCCAATGGTTGGGATGGACCAGACATGATGCTCAGTTACAACCCGAATCAAGATGACTGGAAAGCCGTTGTAACACTTATTGATGGAGAAATTAAATTTAGATTAAATAATGACTGGGGAGTAAACTACGGAGATACTGGCGCGGATGGAACTGTAGAAGTTGGAGGTGACAACATCGCAGTTAGTGCTGGACATTATTTAGTAACTTTTAATTTAAACACCCTTGAATATAGCTTGGAAGCTATGGATGTTTGGGGACTTGTTGGAAGTGCTACAGCTAATGGATGGGATGGACCAGATCAAAAATTTGTTCCTGACTTTGGAATCAACGAAGGGTATTACTATATTCATGGTGCTGTCCTTATGGATGGAGAAGCTAAAGTTCGTCAAAATGATGCTTGGGGTGTGAATTATGGAGATACCGGAAATGATGGTAGTTTAGAACTAAATGGGGATAATATTCCCGTGACTGCTGGCACCTATAATATTACTGTTAATTTTTCAGTTGACCCGCCCACGATTAATATGTATGCTTGGTAAAATATTTGTTTTAGTTACTTTTAAACCTGTATTAACTATTGTGAGGTACAGGTTTAAATTTTATTAGAATTAACTAATTTAAAAACCCTCTCTATGATAAAATTATTACTATTATTACTAATTCCTGTGTATACTTTCTCGCAGGTAACAAGCTCACCGACCACAATAGAGATAAATCAATCTGTAACAATAACTGTTGATCTATTAAGTAATGCTTCTGACTGCAATGGGCTTTCTAATCCCTCTAAAGTATACCTTCATTCTGGAGTTGGAAATGAAACTTCGGCATGGGCAACGAGTGTTGTTGGTAATTGGGGACAAGATGATGGTGTGGGTGAAATGACCAATATTGGTGGTGGTATTTGGAGTATCACTTTTACACCTCAAACGTATTATGGGTTGAGCGCACAACAAGCTGGTGAAGTGACTAGAATAGGAATGGTCTTTAGATCTGCTGACGGAACTCAAGAATTAAAAAATAACGGTTGCGCTGATTTTATTTTTAATGTTGGAGCTTTTCAAGTTACGATGATCAACCCTAACTCAAGTGGAATTATTTTATTAAACTCCGGACAACAAACGCAAGTAATTGCACAAAACACCAATGGATCTGCTAATTATGAATTAAAAATCAATGGCTCGAGCTTTCACTCAAACACAAGCACTACCTTTTATCAAAGCCCATTTATTGCAAATGTCACCGATAATATGTTTTGTGAACTTATCGTCTCTCAAGGAACGAATTCAATTACAAAAAGCTTTAATATTTTTGTTAATAATACCAGCGTAGAATCTATACCATCGAATCTCGTTGATGGAATAAATTATAATTCTTCAGACACTTCCAAAGCAACTCTTGTTTTACAAGCACCTTTAAAAGACTTTGTATATGTTGCTGGTAGTTTCAATAACTGGAATCCATCTTCTCTATACGCTATGAAAAAAGACACCAATACTGGAACGTTTTGGATTGAATTAACAGATTTAACCCCAGGACAAATAGAAACCTATCAATATTGGGTTTACGATCAAAGCCCTATTTCTGGGTCTCCCTATGAGGTGAAAACTGCAGACCCATTCTCTACTTTAGTACTCTCTCCTTTTGATGATTCGTATATTCCCGATGCTTCTTACCCAAATATGCCGGTCTACCCATTAGAACAAGATCGTGAAGTATCCGTGTTACAAACAGGGCAAAACCCATACAATTGGCAAGTAATCGATTTTCAGAAACCCGCTAAGGAAGATCTTGTAATTTACGAATTACTCATAAGAGATTTTGATACCAACCGAAATTTTCAAGATGTGATAGATCGGATTGATTATTTCAAGAATTTAAATATTAATGCCATTGAACTGATGCCTGTCATGGAATTTGAGGGCAATGAAAGTTGGGGTTATAATACTGCTTTTCATATGGCATTAGACAAATTTTACGGCTCTGAAGATAAATTTCGTGAATTAGTCGATGTATGCCATCAAAATGGGATTGCTGTTATTTTGGATTTAGCACTCAACCATGCCTTTGGAAGAAATCCGATGGTAAGGATGTGGATGGACGATCCAGACAATAATGGATGGGGAGAACCTAGTAGTGAAAACCCCTATTTCAATGAAACTGCAACCCATACTTACAGTGTAGGTTCTGATTTTAATCATTCTTCAGCCTTAACAAAAAAATATAGTAAACGAGTCGTAAAACATTGGATAGAAAACTTTAAAATTGATGGCTTTCGTTGGGATTTAACCAAGGGTTTTACACAGAACTGTACAGATACTAACTCTGGCTGCACCGATAATTATCAGGCCGACAGAGTGGCTATTCTAAAAGAATATGCTGATTACTCTTGGAGTTTAGACCCCGATCATTATGTGATTTTTGAACATTTGGGAGGCACACAAGAACAAAAAGAATGGGCAGATTATCGGATTGATGAGGGAAAAGGAATTATGCTTTGGGGTAAAATGACGAGCCCTTACAATCAATTAACGATGGGGTTCAGTTCAAATTCTAATATTAATGGAATGGGGCACAACAGTCAGAATTTTATTGGAAAACGTTTAGTTGGTTATTCAGAAAGCCATGATGAAGAACGCCTCATGTATAATAATCAACAGTATGGTGCTTCTAACGGTAGTTATGATGTCACAACTTTAACAACCGCACTTGAGCGTATGGCCGCTTTAGGAGCTATCACGCTAACAGTTCCAGGACCAAAAATGATATGGCATTTTGGAGAACTGGGTATGGAGAATTCTATTTTTACTTGTAATGATGGCACAGTGAATGAATCTGGAGGAAACGACGGTGACTGCAAGTTAGACACGAAACCACAACCACAATGGGTGGATAACTGGACATCTGAGTCGACAAGAAATGAAATATATACAACTTGGTCTCGTTTAAACGCCTTAAAAATAAATGAAGCTGTATTTGAAGGTTCGTATTCTATAAACTCTGGAAACCTAACTCCTAAAATTTATATTTGGGATGATTCGATAGCAACAACAGAACTTAAAAATATAGTCATCATATCCAACTTTGACTTAAGCAATCAGAATGTAGTTCCAAACTTTCCGTATACAGGAGTATGGTACGATTTAATGGACGCATCTGGCAATACGACTGTTACTGTTTCAAATACTTCGTCTGCTATTAATCTCCCTCCAGGAACATTTAAAATTTTTGGAAATAAGCCAGCATCCACATTGGGAATAAATGATTTAATAACGGAAAACAATATAGAAATCTATCCAAGTCCAGCACATGACTATTTTAAACTCGGTCAACCTTCAAAAAAAATCGTAGTGTATGACCTAACAGGAAAAGTGATACTAACATTTAAAGGAAACTTTAGTTCGGAATCTTATTTTGATATTTCTAACTTAGAACCTGGTATTTACTTAGTTCATATACAGTCTGAAAGAGAAACTGTAACACGAAAACTTCTTAAATATTAATCATTTAAACTCAATTTTAATATAATTAAATTAATTACTAAAATTTTAAAATCATGAGGAAAATTTACATTTTAGTGTACATGGCTTCAACTCTTGTTATAGGAGCTCAAACAACTATTAACTACCCACAAAGGGTTGCAAATTATGATGCCACTTTTACCGACGGTGGAGGTAATTTTGATGATGGTACCGAGAATTTTGGTATGTGGGCAAATTATGATGCTAAACAATCTGTCGCATTTAGAAACTTTACAGAATCTGGAGTACCTGGAGGCACAGCTACAACTATGGCTGTAGGTGATTCTTTTACCATTACCGTTTCTGCTACCCAAGCTTCCTATGGTGTTATTGGTTTGGCATTGCTTTCAAGTCCTTCCGCTACAGCTTCTTGGGCTGATAGAATTAATAACTATGCAGTTCAAGTAAATTTAAATGGAAATAATGGAAACAATGACCCTTGGGAAGTAGTTTCAACAGCAGGTACAATAAATTCCTCATCCATTGGTGGGTCAACTAGCTATGCTGATTTCGTATTTAAATTCACCTTAAATACTGCTACAACCATGAATGTTTCAATTAACAATGATACTGAAGTCTTCGATGTCACTTTAAATAATTCAAATATTACTGGCTACTCAGTGTACTTAGCAGATGACTGGAATGGAGCAGACAATGCTGATATATTTTGGAAACAACCCACAGAATACGTCTATGCAACAACTTTATCGAACGAAGAATTTAATTACAAAAGCACATTGAAGCTATATCCTAATCCTGCAAATGAATATTTTAAAATAAACCAGAGCTCAACGCAAATTGTGATTTATAATTTGTTGGGAGCCGTAGTGCAAACCCTCAGCGGCAACTTTGGTGCTGAGCACCCTTTTAATATATCAAATTTAAAATCAGGTGTTTATTTTGTTTCGTCGACTAATAAAAATGTAACAAGAAAAAGTAAATTAGTTAAATACTAAAGAAATGATAAAATATATTTCAACAATATTGTTCAGTCTATTTGTGTTTCAGAGTTCATATTCCCAGGGTATATATGAATCCTACATAATTATGGATGTAAATGCTGGAGGTAATACCTATTATGATTTAAATGCAACAACTGGTAATGGTGATTTTAATGGAAATAATTTTGGTGTTTTCTCAACTGGGAATACACTCTTCCTTAAGGGATTTGAGCACAAAGTTTGGGAAAATGGGTGTTCGTATGATTATTCAAGATTATATTATAAAGTTGAAGAATCAGGAGAGAATTCTGCATCTTATTTGATGCTTGCTGGTGCTTGGGATAGTTATTTAGGAGGTAATGATCATAAATGGTTAAATATTACAGCAAATGTTAATTTGCTTAATGGTTTAGCTCCTGGCGATTATAATATAACTGTATATGGAGAGGCTGATACAAGTTGCCAAGACCCTGTCTATGATATCAACGGTGGTTCAAATTATGTTGCTACTTTTTCTATTATAAATTACTCATCTGACACTACTATCTCAACAGATAAATCTTTTACTGATTTAACGGTTGATCCAGGTGTTACACTTACAATCGCAAAGAATGGTTCATTGACAACAAGTGGTAATTTCACTAATAACGGTACAGTGACATTAAATTCTGATGCAGATGAGTTTGCTTCTATTATTGTTCAAGGTTCTTCGTCTGGAGATATTGTATATAATCGTTATGTGAATACAGTTGGTTCTGGAGAATGGGATTTAATTGGTGCACCAACTGATGGTTTATCAATTAGTTCATTTGTAACGACCAACAGTACTCCACTAGCCACTAGCGGATCTATTTACGCCGTTGGAGAATATGATAATAGTGATAATAGTTGGACTAACTACACCTCTTCTACAGTGGGTGCAGCTGGTAACTTTGATATTGGACGTGGTTATCAAATGGCAACCTCTAGTGGCGCCACTGTGGCCTTTACTGGAACTGTTGCTACTACTGATCAAACACAGTCCATTATTAATAATGCAGGCAATGGCGGACGCCGTTGGAATTTAGTAGCCAACCCCTATCCGTCTTATCTTAATGCTAATACAAATGCTCATGCCTCGAATAATTTCTTGAGTGTAAACTCTGGAGTTATTGATAGCAATTACTCAGCTATTTACGGATACGATGCTGATGGATCTGGATATACGATTTACAACAATACTAACGCAGCCACATACATTGCACCTGGTCAAGCATTCTTTGTAGCCGCAGCTAGTTCGTCTGCAGCCAATTTAAGCTTTACTGAAGCTATGCAAACCACCACTGGTGGGGATGACTTTATCGCTGGACGTATGGCCAATACAAGTAGCGAGCTTTACTTAAAACTCTATGAAGGTCAAAACTTAGTAGGTGATACTAAATTCTATTTTGACAACAATTTAAGCCTAGGTTTAGATCCTGGTTATGATGCAGGAGCTTATAATCAATCTTCGGCTTTGTCATCAAGACTAGCTGAAGACGATCAAGGCGTGAATATGGGGATTAATGCTATGGGGATCGATAGCTTTGAACAAACTACAATTCCAATTGTGGTAAATAAAGAGGCTGGTACATCATTTAGAATTAGCTTAGAAGACCTCACGATTCCAGAAAGTGTTGAAGTAGTCTTAGAGGATACTGAGACGCAAACTTTTACGGATCTAAGAGCAGGTGATTTTACACTAAACCCACAAAATGATCTTAGTGGTATGGGACGATTCTATTTGCGACTCGGAAATACAAGTCTTGGTGGTAGTGATTTAGAAGAATCTTATATCAGCATATATAACCCTATGGATAAAGATTACATTACTATTGAAGGTTTAGCAAATACTCAAAAGGCAAATGTTCGTCTGTACAACATTATAGGGCAAGAAATTTTAAATAAAACCCTTCAAACAGGTCAATCTACGCAAAACATATCTACAGCAGGACTGACAACGGGAATTTACGTTATAAAACTGCAAGTGGACAGTACTTTAATTTCTAAAAAAATAGTACTAAACTAAGCAAATGAAAAAGAATAAAGATTTAATTACAAGAGAGAAAGCACTTAAAAAAATGGGGCGCTATGCTGCAATTACGGCACTTGGAACCTTTATGATACTCAATCCGAAAAAAGCTCAAGCGCAATCAGGTCCACCAGATCCAGATGGATTTGGAGATTAATTGGATAGTGGGGGTTTTCATTTGACATCAAAAACAATTTAAATCCTCACCAAAATAGTTCGATTTTGCTCCCTTTGGCTCCACGGCATTATTCCCTAAAATAAATTTTATTTTAGGGAATAATTTTTATTAGTTTGCCCATAAAGGTTCTGTCGCATCTAATGTAATGAAAAATTTTATTTTTTTATATTTACAACAAAAAGATGTTCAAAGGTCACTGTTTTCCTAAAGCAATCATATTACAAGCTGT
>Ga0209833_1001501_pt1 | contig 15399 bp, 19 predicted proteins | sample COGITO_mtgs_1105_3_FD_184797 | JGI IMG/M metagenome (GOLD analysis project Ga0209833, IMG submission 184797) | Pelagic marine microbial communities from North Sea - COGITO_mtgs_110506 (SPAdes) (version 2) | ecosystem: Environmental > Aquatic > Marine > Epipelagic ... | reverse complement strand
TTCAGCCTTGGTTTTTAACCATATAATTGTCAACTGACTTTAAAATTTGGGGAATTTGTATGAAAAAATTACTACTTAGCGCCGCTATCGCTTCAACTATGGGTTTTGCTTCCCATGGTTTTGCCGCCGGCCCTATCGACGGTACTGTTTACGGTAAAGTAAATGTCTCTCTGGTAAATGCAGACGACGGCAGCAACGATGAGTGGAAGCTGAACAGCAACGCTTCTCGTCTTGGCGTTAAAGGAAAGAGCGAAATCGCTGAAGGCCTTACACTTATATACAAGGCTGAATTTCAAGTCTGTGTCGACGATGGCGACTGCAGTAAAGACGAAAGCAAGCAGTCTTTTAGCCAGCGCAATATTATGGGCGGCATCAAAGGTTCTTTCGGTACAGTGTGGGCGGGCAAGCACGACACCCCGACCAAACTGGCACAGAGCAAAATCGATCTGTTCAACGATCTCGAAGGCGATATCAAGAAAACCTTTGATGGCGAAAACCGTGTTTCCAATATCGTTGCCTACAGCTCACCAGAAATCAATGGCTTCTCTTCTACTGTAGCTATGATTCCCGGCGAAGATGCGGAAAACGATAACGGCGGCCTGGCTGACGGCGTTTCATACTCTGTAAGCTACAAACAGGACGGCCTCTACCTTGCTCTGGCAGGTGACCAGGATGTTAAAGGTCAAGATGTTGTCCGTCTGGTTGCGCAACATAGGATCGACGCATTAAAGCTTGGGTTTATGTATCAGCAAAACGAAAATACTCTTGGTTCAGAAGATGAATCTGGCTACTTTGTCAGCGCAGCCTACAAACTGGACAGCGCTATTACCCTGAAAGCCCAGTTCGGTCTTAATGAAGATGATGCTGATGGCAGCGAAGAAGAGACCCTCTCTTTAGGCGCTGACTACAAGCTGGCTAAAAGCACTAAGCTATATGTTTTCTACACTGATAACACAGACACAGATGTGGATTCTAAGGATCCAGAAAGCAGCACATTTGGTCTAGGCATGGAACACAAGTTCTAAGTCTACGCGGCTAAAATGCAGCTGTTAAAAAAGGGTGCCTCGGCACCCTTTTTTATATCTGACTATTTATATAGCTTGCTATACAAGCTTATTGAGACACCGGTAGTCGGCAAATAAATTCAGCCCCCTGCCCCAATCTGCTGTTGATGGTCAGCTGCCCGCCACAGCGTCCCAACGCGTGTTTAACAATTGCCAGACCCAAACCTGTGCCACCGGTATCGGAGTTGCGGCTGCTATCGCCGCGATAAAAACGCTCAGTGAGTCGCGGGATTTCCATTGGATCTATACCCTTGCCACTGTCCTTGACCGAGATATTAATAAAGCCGCCATAGCTGGTCACAGTGACCGCAACAGATGCCCCGTCCGGATTGTGGCGCACCGCATTAAAGACCAGATTGCCCAACACACTGCGAATATCCTTTTGATCAGCCTCAACACTAATCGCCTCGGGGCAGTTGAGGGTTATTTTATGTTTACCATTACTGAGCAACTCAGCTTCAGCGACAATTTCTTTAAGCAGATCCGCCAGACCTACCTTTTCAAAAGCCGGCTTCTGGTCATCGGCTTCCAATCTGGAAATCAGGATTAGGTCGTCAGCCAGAGACTGCATGCGATCCACCTGCTCAGACATCTGGGTATACGCCTTACCGGAAATCGGATTGTCGGAAGGCATACTCTGGAGAGTTTCCAGATAACCGCGCATCACTGTCAATGGTGTGCGCAACTCATGGGAAACATTGCCAACAAATTCTTTGCGCAACTGCTCAAGGCCGTCGAGGCGACTTATATCGGTAACCACCAGAACAATTTCATCGGCACCAAAGTACGAGGCGGCAAATTGCTGCATAGTGCCGGTGGGACTGGAAGTGTTCAGTTTGAGAGCGCCAACAAATTCTTTCTGGGTGATATAACTGACAAAAGCCGGGTCGCGAATTAAATTTGTCACTGCGCTGCCGCGATCAACAGAGCGCAAACCCAACAGCTTTGCCGCAGAGCTATTCCACCAGTCTATGGTCAGATCACTGCGCAAGACCAAAATACCTTCGCCCAGGGCTTCAGTTAACCTGGTGACTCGATTAATGGTGCGGCGCATTTTTTCCTGGGTGCGGCGATGGCGGCGGCGCTGGCGATTTAACGTATCGCTGATTTCACCCCAAACACCGTCGGTGTCCGGAGGAGTGCCGCGCATACCTTTATCGATCCAGCTGAATATCAGATTGATTATGCGGAAGGTCCAGAGCACGTAGATAATGACTCCGGCGAGAAATACTTCAAAGGGTGCGCCGAGGCTCAGACCAAATAACAGGGAGAACAGGCATACCAATACCACACGCCATATCTCTGTATGCATTCCCGGTCGCAACGAATTTACACCCTCTATTAAGCATTTTTTAGCTGGACTGAAAAACGGTAGCCTGCTCCACGCACAGTCTGCACATAGTTTTCATGTCCTGCAACCGAAATTGCTTTACGCAGACGACGAATATGAACATCCACAGTTCGCTCATCGAGGTAGACATTGCCTCCCCAGACATAGTCGAGAATCTGGTCTCGCGAGTAGACGCGCTCTTGATGGGTAAGAAAAAACTGCAGCAAGCGGTATTCGGTGGGACCCAGATTAATCGCCTGATCAGCAATACTTACTCGGTGTCCAATCGGATCAAACACCAGCTGATCTATGGAGATAGGCTCCTGAAGCTCTTCGCGACCAACGCGTCGAAGAACTGCCTTGACGCGGGAAATCAACTCGCGCGGAGAAAAGGGTTTGGGAATAAAGTCATCAGCGCCGGCATCCAGACCAGATATCTTACTGTCTTCCTCTGCTTTGGCGGTAAGCATAATCACCGGAATCTTGGCGGTCAGGTCGTCACGCTTAAGCCTACGCAATAACTCCAGCCCGGTGGTGCCAGGCATCATCCAATCCAGCAAGACCAGATCAGGTTGTTTATCAATTATCGCGGCGTGAGCCTGTTGCGCGTTCTCAGCATCCAATACATTAAAATCTGCCGCTTCCAGTGCTATACACAACATGTCTCTAATCGCCGCTTCGTCGTCGACGATTAAAACCGTATGCTTCGGCATGGTAATAACCTTATTATTCATTTGTAGACGACTCATTTAATGGCGTAAACATGACATAAATATGACATGCGATGAGTGTAAGCCGATTACCTTCATTTACAACCAACTTTTTCAACCCGAGTTTTCCACTCTCGACGGTAGTCGATATTTACGGCTTATTCGCGCATAATGGCGCACTTTTAAAGCAGTAGCTTTAAGTAAGACCCTTATTAGCACGATTTTAAACCACCTTTTTCAAAGTTATCAGGAACAGACAATGACAATTAAAGAAAACAGCGCCGTAAGCTTTCATTACACATTAACCGATGATGCAGGCCAGCAAATCGACAGCTCTGCAGGTCAGGATCCATTGGCTTATCTGCATGGCGCAGGCAATATTATTCCGGGATTGGAAAATGCACTCGAAGGTAAAGCTATCGGTGACAAGCTAACTGTTGCTGTTACTGCTGAAGAAGGCTATGGCCCAGTTCAAGAAGAGCTGATTCAAGACGTGCCACGCAGCTCCTTCCAAGGTGTTGAGAGCATTGAAATCGGTATGCAGTTTGAAGCACAAACCGGTCAGGGCGGCGCAGTACCTGTGACTGTAACTGCAGTGACTGATGAGACGGTTACCGTCGATGGCAACCACCCTCTGGCGGGCAAAGCTCTCAACTTTGATGTGACTATTGAAGCTGTGCGCGACGCGACCGCAGAAGAACTTGAGCACGGCCATATTCACGGCGCGGGCGGACACCAGCACTAAGTTCTCTAGTAAAAAGCTCTCTAGTAAAAAGCTCTCTAGTAAAAAGTTCTCTAGTAAAAAACTGCTCTAATAAAAAGCCTGCCCAAAAAAAGGCCACCTTTCGGTGGCCTAAAATGGGAGGAGAAGTACGATTTAAAACTTTGGGTGTTGAATACCTTTAATAAAACTTTTTAGTCGGGCTCTTTAGCCAAGACTGTCTAGTCAAACCCTTTAGTCAAACCCTTTAGTCAAACCCTTTAGTCAAACCCTTTAGTCAAACATAGGAGAAAATTCGCTGACCGCGATACAGGCGCCGAGTCCACAGCCTATACCTATGCTGGTCCAGAAGTCTGCGCCGTAGGCGAAAATGCCGATCGAAGCGCCAAACAGAGCGCCGCAGGCAATTAAAAACAAACTGGCAATTCCAAAAATATTCATTAATGATTCCTCTTTGCTGTTCTCTGTAACGTTTGTAAGATTGGTTACAACCTTTCGCCATACCAGCTGTATTCCAGAAAGTTCATTGAAAGGGTTTTATTAGGCGATTTCTCACGAGTTGTTCGCAGTTTTAATGTTCACCTGTTCTCAAATGCCCAGTTGCAATAAAATTGTGGACTGTGTCGATAAATAATTTTTGTCCAGACATACTGCTGTCATAAAACTGCAGTAAAAGAATAACCAGAAAAAATTACACCATAGAAAATCAACAGAGATTAAATATTGCTATGACAATCAAGATCGGAATTAACGGCTTTGGCCGTATGGGCAGACTCTCTTTACGCGCCGCATGGCACTGGGACAACTTCGAAATTGTCCAGGTCAACGAGGTCGCTGGAAACGCTGCGGGCGCAGCGCACCTACTTAAGTACGACTCGGTACACGGCACCTGGGATGAAGAGATCAGCGCTGCTGACGACGGCAGCTCGACGATCCAGATCGGCGATCGCAACATCAGTTACAGCCAGAATAAAAATATCCGGGACACTGACTGGTCTGGCGTGGATATGGTTATTGAGTGCACGGGACAGTTTAAATCCCAGGAACTCCTCGCCCCCTACTTTGACCAGGGCGTTAAAAAAGTCGTGGTATCAGCACCGGTAAAAGACGGCACCCTGAATATTGTCATGGGCGTTAACGACCATGAATACAAGGATCAAGCCATAGTCACTGCCGCCTCATGTACCACCAACTGTCTGGCACCGGTCATCGATGTGCTGCACAAAACCTTTGGTATCAAACATGGTGCCATAACCACTATCCATGACATTACCAACACCCAGAGCATTCTCGATGAGTACCACAATGATCTGCGTAGATCGCGGGCCAGCAGCATGTCGCTGATTCCCACTAGCACAGGTTCCGCAACAGCGATCACAGAAATCTTTCCCGAGTTAAAAGGCCGCTTAAACGGCCTGGCAGTTCGCGTGCCCCTGGCTAATGCATCCTTAACCGACTGCGTTTTTGAACTGGAAAAGAATGTCAGTGTTGAGGAGGTGAACGGCGCTCTAAAGACCGCCGCAGAGGGACGTCTAAAAGGCATTCTCGGCTTTGATGAAATACCGTTAGTATCAGTGGATTACACCAATGATAAGCGCTCCGGCATTGTCGATGGTCTCTCGACCATGGTGATCAACGATTCCCAGGTAAAAGTGCTGATCTGGTATGACAATGAAGTGGGCTACGTCAATCGCATGATGGAACTGGCCGCCAAAGTTGCCGCTTCCATAGAAGACTAAAACAGGCTGCCAGCTATATGCTTGAGCTTAAATCTGCAACCACCCAATACATTATTGTCACTCTAAATTATTGGGTCTTCACACTCACCGATGGCGCTCTGCGACTGTTGGTGGTGCTGTTTTTTCACGGGCTTGGCTTTAGCCCTCTGGAGATTGCCGGCCTATTTTTACTCTATGAATTTTTTGGTGTGGTTACCAATCTGCTCGGCGGCTGGCTGGCCACAGCCATAGGCTTAACGATCACTATGCAGCTGGGCCTGGCGCTGCAAATTTTCGCCCTCTGTATGCTGCTGGTCGACAGTTCGATGTTAACTGTCGCCTATGTGATGGTCGCTCAGGCCCTCTCAGGTATCGCCAAAGACCTGAATAAAATGAGCGCCAAAACCAGCATTAAATCACTGGTTTCCGATGATGAACAAAACCGCCTCTACCGCTGGATTGCTTTGCTTACCGGTTCAAAAAATGCCCTGAAGGGCATTGGCTTTTTCCTCGGCGGATGGCTGCTCGCCACGGTCGGCTTTCAGGCTGCCGTCGGCACCATGGCTGCACTGCTGACCATGGTGCTGCTGCTGAGTCTGCCACTGCTGGATCCCAGCACAGGCATCGCCAAACAGCGCAGTAAATTTACCCAGTTATTTTCCAAAAGTGCCGCGATCAATCGCCTTAGTGCCGCGCGCTTCTTTCTTTTTGGCTCGAGGGATATCTGGTTTGTTGTGGCACTGCCACTGTTTTTGCAGACTGAATTGAACTGGAGTTATATGCAGGTCGGCAGCTTGCTGGCGGCATGGATTATTGGTTATGGCATTGTGCAAACTCTGGCACCGAAAATCACTGCAGCATCAGGGAAAACAGCTTTTGAATGGGTAGCGGCTATCTGCATGCTTCCGGTTTTAATAGCAACAGGCCTCTATCTGGGATGGAATGCTGAGCTATTGATTGTTACCGGACTGCTGATTTTTGGCGTCCTGTTTGCGATCAACTCCTCTATCCACTCCTATCTTATTGTCTCCTACGCCCGTGAAGATGGCGCCTCACTGGATGTGGGTTTTTACTATATGGCCAACGCTGCGGGTCGTTTGGTTAGCACACTGTTATCCGGATTGATCTACCAATATTACGGTCTGGCGGCTTGCCTGACAGGCTCTTCAATAATGCTTGTTGCAGCAGTGCTTATCTCTCGAAAACTACCCCGCTAGAACCCCTATAACCTTTTACTGACGCCCTTTTGTCTGCTAGTGTGCATCCTTTGAAATTCATCCTTTAATACAAGAAATAAATTCTATGACTAATGAAAAAGATACTGAAATGGATCCCAATGGTCTGTTTCGCGAAGAAAACTTTACCGATCAAAAACTGGGTACCATTCGCAAACTGGTTCCTATTAAAGCCGATGGCAGTGATGACCGAGATCGCGAGACCACCTTTTTTGGTGCCGCTCAGGTGATGACACCTATGGGTGCACTGCCCCTTAACTTTCAACTCGATGGCAATACCATTGGTGAAGCGGCCACTGACTTTGCCGGCAAGGCACAGATCGCCGTCGAAGAGGCCGGTAGAGAACTGGAAAAAATGCGCCGTGAACAGGCATCACAGATTGTTGTACCCGGACAGGGTGGTGGCAATGGTGGAATGCCTGGCGGCGGAATGCCCGGTGGCGGAATCATCACTTAAACGAAAGCCAATTACTTGAGAAGCAGTGAACCCTCAATTGGCTCAAATACAGCGGCGGCATTTATTAGCGATGTCGCCGTTAGTGCCGCAACACCAAACACCATGGTCTCTGCGCCATAATTATTTTTAACCCGCTCAAGTAACAGATCAAAATCTCCATCCCCTGATAACAGAACAATACAGTCCACTGGCTGTTCGCGGTTGGCAGCGCAGTCCATCACATCAATTGCCAGGCCCACATCCCAGTCACCTTTGGCCGAGCCATCGCTGCGCTGAATATAGGGTTTTAATTTCACATCAAAACCAATCTCTCGCAGTACCTGCTGAAAGCCCCTTTGGCCCGGATCATTGCGCTCAATAGCGTAGGCATTTGCCACAACAATCTCGCCCTGCTCGCCAAGCCGGCGCCACAGTTCGCGATAATTAAAGTGACAGGAAAACTGCTCCCTAACGGTGTAATAGATATTTTGCACATCGACAAATACAGCAATTTTTTTCACAGGGTTACTCTTTTATTAGCTAACTTGATTAAATAATTAATTCCGCGCCGAGGGAATAGCTACCCGGATGGATAAGCTTGCTGATACTGACAACCTTGTCTCCGCTCCAGCTGCGGCGGCTTACTTTTAAGCAGCTGCTAATGGTCTGCAGACCCAGAGCGCCAGTAATTTCAGCATTGGGCATCACTGCCTGCACCTGATGCTCAACTCTGGTCGCCGGCGCTACCCAGTTCAGATAGGCCTGAGGTGTAACTTTGGAATAGTTTTGCTTCAGGTAGGCCGCTGCTATCTGCGGGTTTACATAGCACTCTTCCCACTGAACTGCGGCAGAGTCACGGTAATGGACAACAATTGAGTGAAATAGCTGTTCACCCTGATTGAGACCCAATACTGCAGCTATATTTTTCTCCGCAGCGGTCTCTTCCAGAACCAGGATACGGTTGCTGTACTCGGGATTGCTGTGGCTGAACTGCTGGGTAAAATCAGCGATTTCCAAAACCGCTGTGGCTGCCTGCGGCTCGGCGACAAAGGTGCCCAATCCCGGCGCGCGCTGCAGCAGACCTTCATCCGCCAGCTCCTGTACCGCACGACGAGCAGTCATGCGGCTAACCACAAAATCCACGGAGAGCTGGTTTTCAGAGGGAATACGCTCGCCGACCTTCCATTGACCAGATTCAATCTGGTTTCTTATATAGGTCTTTATCTGTGCATAACGCGGCAGCGAATAGATAGCCTGGCTCATGATTAAAACACCTCTTCAGTAAAAAGCTTTTCTAACAATATCTTTTACCTGTATATACCCTATACCTGTATATACAGCTATAAAAATTAAGCTTTTAGACCACTTTTTCAATACAATCACTGGATTACCGGATTTCACAGGTGAGAAATTACAGGAATATCTAAGCCGAGTAAAGATACTATTGTATATACAAGCTTTAACTAATTTTACTTTAACGGCTATTAATCGATCAATTCAAGCTTTTGCTGCCGGGAGAGCTTCTTGATTTGCGCCTCACGAATGCTGGCGCTACTTCGGTCATGGCCAGACTCGACCAATACCAGCTGCTCTGGACTGCGACCGCGGAAGTATTTAGCCCCAGCGCGACCACTTTGATGCTCGGCAAAACGCCGCTCAACATCAGTGGTTATACCCGTATATAGCGACTGATCCGTGGCGCGGATCATATAGACATACCACTGACTCATCCGTTGGCCGCCAGATCGGATTCAATAAAGCTATGACAGTACTGACAGCGATACTGGTAGCCGCGCTGAACAATTCTTTTATGCCGCACACTGGTTAACTGGTGGGTTCGACAGCCGCACTTGTAGGCATACTTAGTGTATTGGCGCATGGGAATACCGGTTAGATCATAGTCCCCGGTGGCCTTTGGCCGCGCGCCAAAATCGAGCATAATCGACTTCCACTCATTGCCGTGGGGCTTTACCCGCCCGAGGCCGTACATGCAGTCCACCAGATAGTGGGCGACCTCGTGAACCACTGTGTTGCTGAGACTCTCTTCGTAGTATTTGGCAAATAGCCAGGGGTTGTAACGAATGCGTCGCGACCGGCCCCTAACCTCGTACATCCCAGCACATTTGCCTTTGAGATCAAAATGCACGGGTATAGGATCAAACTTGCGATCATACAAACCGGCGGCAAGCTTTATATAGCTTGCCGTAGCTGCCTCTACATGGGTCTTTTGTATATCGGATATAGGCTCAATCATAATGTCAGTATATAGTTGGGTCAGCCTGTTACAATAGGCTAACTAATTTTACGTTCAGACCATGAATATAGACTTTCACTGCCACACTACAGCCTCGGATGGCTCGCTGAGTCCCCCAGAACTTCTCGACCTCGCGCAAGAGCGAGAGATCGATATGCTCTCTATTACAGATCACGACACCCTCGAGGCCTATCAACAGCTCCACCAGGTTAATAATTCTATTCAGATCATTCCCGGTATTGAGCTTTCCAGCCAGTGGAATAGGCGTGGGGTTCATATAGTTGGACTCAATGTTGGCCTTTCTTCTCCATCAATACTTGAAGGCGTAGAACAACAGTCCAATGCACGGCGCGAAAGGGCGGCAAAAATTGCCGAAAAACTTGAGCGTTTTGGCTTTAAAGATTGCCTGGCAGGCGCCCTCTCCTTCGCCTCTGGGCCAGAGCAGATAGGACGCCCGCACTTCGCCCGATACCTGGTTGAGATCGGCGCTGTAAGCAATATCCAACAGGCCTTTAAACGCTACCTGGGTGCCGGCAAGGCCGGTGATATTAAAGATCAGTGGGCAAACCCTGAAACAGTTATCGGCTGGATACGTGATGCCGGCGGTATTGCCGTACTGGCTCACCCAACCAAATACAAGCTGACGCGAACCAAATTAATCGAGCTGTTAACCGACTTTAAGGGGGCAGGCGGTGAGGCCATGGAGGTTATTTCCGGCTCACAGGTGCCTTCCGTCACTCGCGATATGGCGCGCCTATGCCAGAATATGGGCTTTGAGGCCTCCTGCGGCTCCGATTTTCACGCCCCCAATCAAGAGTGGGCGGCCCTCGGAAAAGTTGCTCCACTGCCAGACAATTGCACGCCAATATGGCAGCGATGGCAGTAAGGCAAGTGACCAGAGGCCCGACTAACCACTGAAGAGTTAGCCGAGTTTTCAATTCCTGTGTATACTTGCCCGCTTCTTATGAAGCCCTGATATCTATATACAAGGTTTTTAGCCCCATATAAGCGAAATAATCTTATCGGGTAAATTTAATAGTTTTATGTTTTAACGGAAAATATTACGTGGATTTTTTTATCTTTGTTAGCGAGCAATGGCTACTCATCACTCTATTAGCGGCATTAATTGGTGTGTTTTTTCTAACCGAGCAAGGTAAGAGCGGAAAGTCATTGAGTACCAGCGAACTGGTTCGCCTAATCAACAATGATGAAGCTGTAGTGGTTGACCTTAGAAGTACCGCTGAGTTCGAGGCTGGACATATCCACGGCGCTATAAGCATTCCCCACCAAAAACTTGCCAGCCGCATTGCTGAGTTAGAAAAGCATCGCGATAAAATCATTGTCGTAGCCGATAAGATCGGCCAGCATTCCGGTGCTGCCGGCAAAAAGCTAAGCAGCGCGGAATTTAATGTTCGTCGCTTAGGTGGCGGCATAAGCGAATGGCAGGGCTCAAGCCTGCCGCTGGTAAAGGGCAAATAAGCCCGCATCTATAAATCAAACCCCCTCATACGCAAATAGAGAACCCTATGTCTCATATCGTACTATTCGGAACGCGATTCTGTCCCTTTTGTGTCGCTGCGCGTCGCTTACTCAGCGCTAAAGGCATCGACTATCAGGATATTGCGCTGGATAAAGACCCTGAGCTTAAAGGTCGTGTAATAGCTAAAAGTGGCCGCAATACAGTTCCCCAGATTTGGTTTGGCACTGATCATATTGGCGGCTTTAATGAGTTGCGAGATTTAGAAGCTCAGGGCAACCTTGAATCGGCGGTTAAAGCCGGGCTTGAATTGGGTGAAACTGTCTCCATATAGAAAGCTGGGACAGAATAATTATTAAAATTGAAGCACTAATCTAAAGGTACAATCATGACTGATAACAAAACAGCCTCTGAAGCAGCTAACCAGGAAAACGCCGCGGAACCAAACTTTGCCGTGCAGCGTCTCTATTTAAAAGACCTCTCATTTGAAACTCCACAGGGTCCAGCAGCATTTCAAAAGCAGTGGAAGCCAAAAGTCAGTCAAGACCTGAGCACCAAGTCGGCAAAGCTTGATGACAACACCTATGAAGTGGCACTGCGCATCACTGTTACAGTGAAGGATGAAGAAGAGACTATTTATCTTATCGAAGTTGAGCAGGCCGGCCTGTTTACCCTTAAAGGTTTCAAAGACCAGCAGATTGCACATGTACTAAACGTCACCTGCACAACCATGCTACTCCCCTATGCTCGAGAAGCGCTTGATAGCACCCTGATCAAGGGATCCTTCCCTCCATTGATGATCCCACCGATCAACTTTGAGTCACTGTTTAACACTGCGTTAAAGCAATCAGCTGAAGCAGCGGCAGAGGGAAAATCAGAAGCGAATACTCACTAACTCGCGATAATAGCGATTTAGCTGAAACAAAAAACCCCGCTTATTAGCGGGGTTTTTTATAAGCGAGAATCTGTTCTGATTTCTCTCCGGGCTTTTGCTTACAAGCCGTTCTCTACAAACCTGTCTTTACAAGCTCTACCCTCTAAAGCCCAATCACTTCAGTATTTATAGAGCCTGACTTTCCATTTTATATTCCTGCAATTTTCGAGTCAGCGTATTGCGACCCCAGCCCAACAGCTGAGCAGCATCTTTTTTCCGCCCACCTGTATGGGCCAGCGCTGTTTCGATCATTGTACGCTCAAACTCAGGCAGCGCCTGAGAGAGAATCTCTCTGTGACCGGCCTGCAATTCACGCTCACTCCAGCGTCGCAACATCTGCTGCCAGTCGCCCTGAACACGCTGCTCAGTACTCGCCTCCTCGGCTTTTAACTCCGGAGGCAGATCGGTCAGTAAAACCTCACGGCCTGCGGCCATCACCGTCAGCCATCGGCAGATATTCTCCAATTGCCGCACATTGCCCGGCCAAGACAGGCCATAGAAAAAGTCTTCAGCTTCCTGGGACAAGACTTTTGGCTCCATATCCAATTCTTTCGCAGAACGGTGGAAAAAATGCTTCATTAGCTGGGGAATATCCTCGCGGCGATCGGCCAGCTTCGGCAGATGCACACGAATAACATTGAGGCGATGATAGAGATCTTCCCTGAAGCGGCTGCTCTCAACCAATTCCTCAAGATTCTGGTGGGTGGCAGCAATAATTCTGACATCCACCTTAACCGAGATATGACCACCGACCCTGTAAAACTCACCATCAGCCAATACGCGCAGCAGGCGGGTCTGGGCCTCCGGTGGCATATCGCCAATCTCATCGAGGAACAGGGTTCCGCCATTGGCCTGCTCAAAGCGGCCTTCCCTGCGCTGAGAGGCGCCAGTAAAGGCACCTTTTTCATGGCCGAATAACTCAGACTCAATAAGGTCATTGGGAATAGCAGCCATATTCAGGGCGATAAATTTTGAGCTTCTGCGTGGACTGTGTCTGTGCAGCGCATGAGCGACCAGCTCTTTACCGGTTCCCGACTTACCGTTGATAAGCACTGTGATATTGGAATTTGAGAGACGGCCTATAGCACGGAAGACCTCCTGCATAGCTGGAGCTTCGCCGATTATCTCCTGAGTGGGCGGCGCCTCTACCGGCTCCAATTTTGATTTTTGCTCACGGGCAAAGGTCACGCCGCGACGGGCGACTTCGACCAGCTCATCGAGGTCAAAAGGCTTCGGCAAGTACTCAAAGGCACCTCCCTGATAGGCTGCAACAGCGCTGTCGAGATCAGAGTGAGCGGTGGTTATAATCACTGGTATATCTGGTCGCGTGGTGTGAATCTGCTTTAGCAGCTCGAGACCGTCAATTCCCGGCATACGGATATCGGAGATAATAATTTCTGGCTGTGACAACTTAAGTGCCGCCAGCAGATCATCACCATTCTCAAAACTCTGCACCTCTATACCATCGCGCTTAATGGCTTTTTCCATTACCCAGCGCAATGAGCGGTCATCTTCAGCTATCCATATTTCTGATGTGGTCTGCATGCTATGCCTTTATCGGTAAATAAATTGAAAAACAGGTGTGACCCGGCTCTGACTCACACTCAATAATGCCCTGATGAACATTGATCGCTGACTGGGCGATGGTTAGCCCCAGCCCTGTGCCCGCACTGCGACCGCTAATCATGGGAAAGAAAATACGCTCTTTAATATCGCTGGGTATACCCGGGCCAGTATCAATAATATCCAGCCGACAGAGCGCCTTGTGATAAACACCAGCAATGGTGAAGCTTCGTTGAATACGACTTTTAAAGGTCAACTTTCGCCCTTCCAGGCCAGCCTCGAGGATTGACTGCATGGCATTTCGAGCGATATTTAAAACCGCCTGAACCAGCTGTGTTCGATCTCCTGACATATCGGGAATACTTGGATCATAGTCTCGAGTGACTACTAACTTCCCTTGAACCTCAGCATCTACAAGAGAGGCCACATGCTCAGTAATTTCATGGATATTAATTTCTTCATAGATTGGCAGCTGACTGGGGCCGAGCAGGCGGTCGACAAGCTCTCTTAAGCGATCAGTTTCAGCGGTGATAATTCGACACAGCTCTGCGGTCTCATCATCCATGCTACTTTCGGTTATCTCGGCGGCCAACAGCTGCGCCGCACCGCGAATACCACCCAGAGGGTTTTTAATTTCATGGGCCAGCCCGCGAATAAGACTTCTCGAGGTGTTGTGAACAGATAGCAGAGCCTCCTCGCGGTTGATTCGCAAAATACGATCAATCGGCTGCATCTCCATCAGGATCCACTGACCGGAATCAATGCTGATAGGTGTGACTGTGTAATCCACCTGGGAAGATTCACCGGGGCCACTGAGAAATTCATGACGAATAGTATGGGGATTACCGTACTCAATAGATTCGCGCAGGGTTTGCCTAGCTGTCTCACTATTATCAAATAAGTCACTGGCCGCGGTGCCACGCAGGCGCACACTGCCAACCTGGAGCAGAATTTCTGCCGCCGGGTTGATGTAATCGATCAACAAATCCTGATCCACAAGCAATACAGCTGTATTCAGGTTATCGAGAAGTAATCTATGTAACTGATCTGAGGTCATAGGTGCCACGCCAAATAAATGGCTATTTAGATTTTATTTTTGTAATAACTTATTTATCTCTGCAATAAGCAGGCCAATAATTGCAGCCGCAATCAACCCGCATAGCTGTTGTTTAAGCGGCTTTAAAGCCGGGTTTGGGAAGAGTATACGCCGCTATCCATGTTAACGCACCATGTTGGTGCATAGATGTTTGTGCGACCGGTTAGTTACGCTTGAAATGGCGCTGAACATGCACCCTGACTGACTGGGAATTGGCCACAGTTTCGCCCCCTGCAGTTACTACGCGAGCAGAAACTCTGTGTGATCCTCGCTGCAGGCCTCCAATGGCATAGGATGTTGCCGCTAGCGGGCGACCATAAGCAGTACCATCCAGATAAAACTGTACAAAATGCCCTGCCTGAAGCTCGGGTGTCAGCGCTAACTGCACAACAATATTCTGCTGATCGAAGTGAATAAGGCTGTCATCCCGCGGCGCGACCAGATCAACCACTGAATAACCGGCAAAAAGTGGTTTATCAGCAGATATGGCTTCAGCCTCTGCGGGTCTGGATACAGGCAACTGGTTGATTGGTGGTAATTCAAGCTGATCCGCGCTCTTTTCAGCTGGCGGTGTATCCGTATAGATGACCCTGCCCGCTTCGTCGACAATTTTATACACCTCGCTCTCCGCAAGGCAGGCGCAGCTAGCGAAAAGCAGGATTGTTAGCTGAAGTGGTTTTATCATCTGGTCTGTTATCTCAACTCTTCGGACTGGAGTATTGAATCATTCAGGTTCTTACTAAAGACTAGACCTATTTCAGGCAAAGAAAAAGCCCGCCATTTCACAATGGCGGGCTTCTTCAGGTATTGCTGAGTCTTAAAATGTATCAGCTAATTTATACGCTGTAGTACATATCAAAC
>Ga0209833_1001497_pt1 | contig 15451 bp, 6 predicted proteins | sample COGITO_mtgs_1105_3_FD_184797 | JGI IMG/M metagenome (GOLD analysis project Ga0209833, IMG submission 184797) | Pelagic marine microbial communities from North Sea - COGITO_mtgs_110506 (SPAdes) (version 2) | ecosystem: Environmental > Aquatic > Marine > Epipelagic ... | reverse complement strand
GGTTGGCCATGCGGCGGAATGTACTTTGGCGGTCGTGCACGTTTTGCTGCCAGTCAGCAGGCATGGGGGAAATATCGGTGCGGTCATCGTAATGTTCTCGCAGGGCCTTGAGCTGCTTCTTGAGCCCGGCAGTGAGTTCTGCATGCTCTTTTTTCCCATAAAGATTGTGTAACTCGTCGGGATCGGTCTCCAGATCGTAAAGCTCCCACTGATCAAACTGATAGAAATGGATCAGCTTATGGCGCTCGGTGCGAATGCCATTCTGGCGCGGCACCATGTGCACGCTGGGATACTCGTAGTAGTGGTAGTAGATTGAGTCTCGCCAGTTGGCAGGGCTTTCACCTTTGAGCCCCTTGAGTAGAGGCAGCATGGAGAGGCCTTGCATATCACCAGGCACTGCAACACCCGCGGCGGCAAGGAAGGTGGGACCGTAGTCGATATTCTGAATGAGGGATTCGCTCGAGGAACCCGGCTTGATCACTCCAGGCCACTTAATGATGAAGGGCATCTGCAGGGACTCCTCATACATCCAGCGTTTGTCATACCAGCCGTGATCCCCAAGATAGAAACCCTGATCCGAGGAATAGATGACGATGGTGTGCTCACTGAGGCCCAGGGTGTCGAGCTCCTGCATCAGACGGGCCACACTCTCGTCCACACCCCGCACACAGCGCAGGTAGTTCTTGAGGTAGCGCTGGTATTTCCAACGGACGAGGTCTTTTCCGCTTGGTTTTGATTTCAGGAACACTTCGTTTTTTGGACCGTAATAACCATCCCATGCTTTGCGTTGCTCCGGGGTCATGCGCGCAATGCTGCGCTGTGATGAGCGGTCAACACTTTGGTTATTTTGCCCCTTGATGCCTTTGGAGGGGTAGCTGAGAAAGAGGTCATATTGTAAGTCCATGTGGCGATCGATCTCCATCTCCTGCTTGGCTACCATATGCACATTGTCCTGGTAGTCATCAAAGAGAGTGGCCGGCTCAGGTAGGATTTGATCCGCGTAGAGCTCAAGATGACGCAGGGCTGGCATCCAGTTGCGATGCGGTGCCTTGTGCTGCACCATCAGCAGGAAGGGCTTTTGCGCATCACGCTTGTTGTTGAGAAAATCGAGTGCCAAGTTTGTGACCACATCCGTGCAATGCCCTTGAACTACCCGCTTGCCATCCGGGAAAATAAGATTGGGTTGGAAATAATCCCCCTGCCCCGGCAGTACGGCCCAGTCATCAAAACCCTGCGGTGTGCCCTTGAGGTGAGACTTGCCGTAGAGGGCTGTCTGATAGCCGGCTTTTTGCAGCAGCTTGGGAAATGTTTGCTGATCCCAGTCAAAGCTATTGCCGTTGTTCATGAAGCCGTTCTTGTGGCTGTGTTTGCCGGTGAGAATAGCGGCGCGGCTGGGGCCACAGATTGAGCTGGTGCAGAAGCTATTGCGCATCACCATGCCCTGGGCAGCGAGCTTGTCGATGGCGGGTGTGGGGTCGACACTCTTGAGCCGGCCATCGTAGGCACCGATGGCATCCGTGGCGTGATCATCGGAGAAGATGAACAGGATGTTAGGTCGCTCGATGGGCCGCTCGGGCTCGGCAAGACACAGGCTGCCAAGGCTGGCAAGACCCGCCAGAGAGCTCAGGAGAATGAAGAATGGTTTGATCATTAGCCGTGGTTGGTTCTTGTCCTGCCATCAAAGTACTTGTCACGAATCCACTTAGGCTGCCATTTGTCGAGCGTGCGCTTCTTGTTCTCGTAGTTAGGAGTGAGCGAGGCAGGTTTGTCAACGCTGAGAGGGTCGGTGTCATTGAGCTGCTTGCGCCAGCCCTCCATCAGGGATTCGAGCTCTTTGATTTTACTTTGATGCTCAGGGCGCTCGGCCAGATTCACCATCTCCAGTGGGTCTTTGCTCAGATTAAACAGCAGCCGATGATTGACCTTCGGGTAGATGTGCAGCTTCCATTCACCGTCACTGATGGCGCGCTGGCTATTCTGGTAAGGAAGGAAGATGGAGTCGTGAATTTTTTCTTTCTCCCCACGGATCACGGGCAGAATACTGACGGCATCCACCCCCGCCGGAGTTTTAACTTGGGCGAAATCACACAAGGTAGCGTAGAGGTCGTGGATGTAGGTTTGGGCATGGCTGGATTGCCCTTTGGGAATACCCGGGCCACTGACAATGAGCGGGCAGGACATGCTGTGCTCGTAAATGTTTTGTTTACCAAGTAGCCCGTGACTGCCCATGCCAAGACCGTGATCCGCGGTGTAGATGACGATGGTGTTCTCCGCGTGAGCTGATTTTTTTAATGCGTCAAGAATCCGCCCCACTTGCTCGTCGAGCTGGGTCACCAGGCCGTAATATTCACAGAGCTGATCACTGACAACCTGCTCGGTCCGTGGCCATGGCGCCAGACTCTCATCTCTGCCGTGAATGGTGTGCGCTAGGATCTTAAACGGATGCTCAGCGAGGAAGCTCTGTGGCAATGGCGGGCGCTTGTTGTAATAGCGCTCTCGGTACGGCTCGGGCGGATTGCGCGGGTCGTGTGGCGCGAGGAAGGACACATAAAGGAAAAAGGGTTTGTCAGAATTTCTTTCCTCAATGAAACGCACCGCCTCGTTGGCAAACTGGGTGCTGGAAAAAGCCTCCGCCTTGTATTTTTCACTCAGCTTCCCCTTGCTGAAATCCTGGACCTTGAAGTCACTGTGATCCGCCATGCCACCCATGTAGACAGAACGCCCTTCTAAGAATCCCATCTTCAAGGTGTTGAGCCCATTGTGCCATTTGCCGATGATGAAGGGATCATAGCCTGCCTCTCGTGCCAGCAAACCGGGCAGCACCTCAGCAGCATTCCAGTCCGATGCTGGATTCGGTTTTTCACCCTCTTTGGCAGATCCTATCTTCATCCAATGCCGCCCACTCATCAGCATCGCCCGGCTGGCCACACACACCGCACCACTAAAAGACCCCGCGCAGTAATTGCGGTGAAAGCTAAAGCCCTCACCTGCCAGGCGGTCAAGGTTGGGGGTATCAATGTGGGCATTGCCGTGCGCGCCAATGGTGTCTGCGCGCTGATCATCGGCAAACAGGAAAACGATGTTAGGCAGCTTGTCAGCATCTGCATAGAGGCTGACGGATACAATCAGGGCGATGGCGAGGACGGCTTGTTTCATAAAGATAGGCTTGATCGTGACTGTATTGCACTTAGCTCAATGGCGTGATCACAATATTGCGATACCAGATAGGCTGCCCATGATACTGCAGTCCAAAGTGACCGGTTCTTGGCATGTCTTTAAGGGCTTTCTTGAATTTGTTTTTGGAGCCATCCGGGTTTTTCTCCGCTGTATCCCAGTCGTCGATATTGAGATCGTTAACCTGCTCGCCATTGAGCACCACGGTGATTTGTGCCCCCTTGCAGGTCAGGCTCATGGTGTTCCACACGCCGTCAGGCTTAGCCATGGACTTGGTCGGCTCCTTGGCATCATACAGAGAGCCGACGATGTGTTTGCCATTATACAAACCATCGGAAGCAATCTGGATTTCAAAACCTCCTTGCACCGGGTTCTTAGGATCGGTGCGGAAGAAAAGTCCGCTGTTGCACTTCTGGGAGGTTTTATATTCGAGGGTGATCTTAAAGTCCCCGAAGGCCGCCTTCGACCAGAGGATGCCACCAGGTGTCTCCGAGGTGCTCAGCACCCCATCCTTGATTACCCAGTGTTTATTCAGGCTGAGGTTATCAGCGCTCAGTAGTTGGATGCTTTTTTCGCCATGGTGTTCAGCCACGGAGGACGCAGCCAGGAAGACGGAAAGGCCTGAGCCTAGGATGGTTTTAGTCAGTGTTTTCATGGTTATTTAAGTTGGTGGATGGTGTGGTTGATCTTGGTTTTAATGGGGCGACCGTCCTCAGTACTGAGGCTCAGGTTGAGCTCTAGCATATGTGCCGGGATGAGGCCCTCGACAGTCAGCTTGACGGATTTACCATCGCCCAGAAGCTCTGCCCCGGTGACCTTGAGGTCCGTCCAGCCCTTCTTGCGCTGACCCAGTGGCAGCTCGCGCTGCTTCAAATGAAACTCCTGACTGCCGTATTCGCGGCACCAGTGAATGTCGGCACCGGAAAGCGAGTAGTTCTCTGCCTGATTGGCAGAGGCAGGATCAAGGGCCTCGGAGAAACGCACAACAAGGCCATCCTTGAGTGCCTCCAGCCCTATGGGCAGGTCGATGGGTTTGCCGGTGTAGCGCACGCGGTCAAAGCTGCTGAGTAGCCCCGCATTGGTTTGCCAGCCTTTGAGTCCCATGACGTAGAGCTGGCCGTCTTTATCATTGAAGCGCATACGCATGTTGCTCGAGTTGAGACGCACGGGAACCTTGACCACTCCGCCCTGCATCTGGCCTTCGATTTCCTCCTTGAGGACTAAATAGAGTGAGCTCATGCCGTAGGAACCGTGCAATAACTCGCCCTTGAGCGGACCCCAGCGATCGCTGGTCACCCAGACCTGGCCACCTCCGGAGTTGTCGATCTTCTTGGGCATCCAGACCAGTGGCTTGGGAGCCTCGGAGGGATCATGATCTTGCTCACGGCCTTGGCGCAGTTCCTCGTTAAAGGCGGTGGTCTTGAGCTCGTCTCGTTTCTCGTAGGAGTCAACCACTCCATAGAAGCCGCCCTCCTTGATCCAGTTGATCGGGCTGCGAGGTACAAAGGTGCCCTCGTTGTCACCCGAGGTCACTTGGCCATCTGGGCTGATTCCAATCCCGTTCGGAGCGCGGAAGCCACTGGCGTACTTGCTGAGCTTGCTGCCGTCCTTGCTGACTTTGAGAATGCTGCCGTGGTGTTCACTGACACGCTCAAAGCCACGCCCCCCACCCTTCACCGGCATACCGAGAGCAAAGTAGAAGTTCCCTTCCTTGTCAGTCAACAGGTCAAAGGCAAAAGCGTGGAAGCCGCTGGTCAGCTGCCAGTCGTTGTTGAAGTTCTCGTAGTAGTCGGCCTCACCATCACCATTGAGGTCATGGTAGCGCGTGATCTGGTCGTCACTGACGGTGTAGATCTTGTCATCGACAATCCTTAGACCGAGGGGCTCGTGAATGCCACGGGCAAAGAGCTTCCACTTCAAGTTCTGGAGTGATTCATCCACATTCTCGACAACCCAGACATCCCCGTCCCAGGTGCATACCGCGGCAGTCGTGCCATCAGCAAAGAAGTCAAAGGCGGCCACGCGCAAGGCACCCGTGTAGGGGTTTTTGTCCGGCAAGCCAACACGGTCCACCACGTAAGCCGCACTCTCATCCTTGGCCACTTCTCCGGTAGTGGTGATGATTTCAGGCCACTGGGCAGGACCTCCCTGGCAGAGATCCGTGAGCGAGAAATTACTCGGCGTGTAACTCTCGAGCTCAGCCGCCTCGGAGTAGATGATTTCCATAACGGCGGCGGTGTGGCTTTCTCGCATGGTCAGTATGGCCTGGCCGTCTTGCAAAGAGAGCGAGTAATCCGGACCCGCAAGCACACGCACATAAGCCTTGCCGAGTCTAAGTGAGTTGCCATCAATCTTTTCTGAATCCGCCGGAGCATCAGCGAGCACGAGGGTCAGGGGTCCCTTGAATGGAGGCAGCTCAATGATCCTTGCAATCACCGCTGGTTCATCTTTTTTCGACTTGAGGAAATGGTGCTCAAGCATCTTGTGTTCACCCACTGTGTAGTGGAAGACGACTTTCTTACCGTTGCGATAAGCCCCCTTATAATGCGCCCAATCCTTCGGCAGGGTGCCCAAAGGAGGATAGTAATTGTCCTCACTCAAACGAGGATCAGCGAGATCTCCATCCGTGGAGGCCCAGCCTGGCACCGAACCGGTGGATGTAAACGGAGGCACAGCAAATGAAGGGAAGCTGCCGTGCCCACCGGTGAAGGGCAGGCCCTCGAACTTAATACCCCCGTGGGCAAAGGTGGCGGCTAGGCGCATGGTATCGGTGTCAAAGACAACACCCACGTTACCATCATCAGAGAGTGGCACGGCGTGCGCGCGGAATACGTCATTGTCACCACGCGAGTCCTTGTTAATCCTGAAAGGGGCGCCAATGAGAGAGCCGTATTTTGCCGGGATGCCTTGATCATAGTGCTCACCCTTGGGGTTGATCAGATGAGGAGCTTTTTGCCATGGCTTTGGATCCCAGGCGATAGCATCATACTCCTCTGTTTTGTGGCTAAACTGGCTTGCTGGAATGACAGGTCGGTTACCACTGGGAGGCGTCCAGGAGAGCACGCAACCCTGCTGACCCCTGAGCTCTAGATAGGTGAGCTCGATGTCATGCTGGCCAGCGCTAAGTTTGATGCGGGCTTTATGTTCCTTGTAGCTGTGTGCTCCCCAGAAGTTGATGATCTCCTTGCCGTTAATCTTCAGGCTGGAGCCATCATCCGAGCCCAGATAAAAAATATAGTTGCCATCCTCGGGGGCCGTGATTTTACCACGCCACCGGGCGATGAAATCATCCTGCAACTTGACACCATAGAAGCCCTTGCCGGTATTCGGAAAGTTGACCTGAGCATCAACCCGGACCAGCCAAGGTTTCTCGGTTTCAGGAATGACAGGCGTCGAGCCAAGGCCTTCACGTAATTTAAAATACTCACCAATGAGTCCAGGTGCAAAGCCAACTTGTCTCTTGGAGGCCAGATCTTGAAAGTAGTCATAGATGGCTTTGAACTGCTTGTCGGCGTCCCCATCATAATACTTCTTGAGCGGTGAAATTCCGTTGGTGGCATAACGCGGCATGATCGTAGCGGCATCAAAGCGCTGCGGGTAATGCATCCACTGGTGGTAATAATCGGGCCGCAGACGTTTTGTCGCCAAGGCAAGATTGGGACCTGCCCCTTCAAAAACGGCGAGTGCCGCCTCGTTATCCAAGGCGTGGCATGCCTGACAGGAGAAACCCTGCTGACCAACGAGCGCCTTACCTGTATTGATTGTTTTCGTATTGCCTAAGCGAACCTTCTCTTGAGTTTCGCACACACCGTAGCTGTGGGCAAATCCCGTGGCGAGTGCCTCGGCCCGTGATGGCCACGCTGGCATCTGTGCTTGCAACCAGGGCCGCGTTTTCTCTGGCAGAGTGCCGGCAAAGAGCTCGGTCATCCAATCCGCACGGAGCTTGTGGCCGAAGTGATCGAGCATCGGAAGTTTTTCAGGCCCTGTTGCGTGAGCTTTGGGATCGGAGATATCGATGTGGGCAACCTCCTCGACCCGCATCAGACGACTGGCATCCAGACCATCACGGCTGTGACAAGCCATGCAATTGAGTGCCTCGAACTGGCGCTGGGCGTATTCCGCGGGGTGGTCCTGCAGCAGAGCGCTGCTTACTTGAGCCGCGTCCACCTTTTGCAATGCCGAGAGATCAGCAGAGAAGTGAGGTGCCTTTTTACCCTCGCCCTTGGGTGCCAAACAACCACTCTGTGGTGATTGGGATGTGGCCTTGAGCATAGCTGCAAGGTTGCTGAACTTCGCTTGATTCTCATGCCCCGGAGCGTCGTGGCAATTCATGCATCCGGACTGAACCAGCAGGGTCTTTCCTTTTGCAGGATCACCTTTGGGATACTCTTGCTGCTCAACCTTCTTCTCCAGGCTGTAGTGGAAGGCGGCAAGATCCGCGGCCTCTTGCTTGCTGAGCTTAAAGTCCGGCATGCGCGTAGCCGCGTGGTGCTCACCCGGGTTCTCGAGGAATGCGGCTAATGCGTGATGCTGGTATTTCTTCGAGATGTTGGCCAAGGGAATGCGTTCAATACTGTCTGCTGCGTTCATGTCGTGACAGGCGTAGCAGTTGAGCGCCTTGTAGAGTTTAGCTCCAGCGCTCTTGTTGCCTTTGTTTCCTGCCGAGGAGGTCTTGGACTTCATCGTGGCCAGGTAAGCGGCGATGTCGGCTGACTTTTGCTTGGCACCGGCTCCGTGAAACAGCGCCGGCATGCGCGATCCTGGCCGGTGGCCTTGTGGGTTTTCAATCCAGCGTGCCATCCAGGTTTCATCCAGCCTGCTGCCGATTCCGGCAAGCGAAGGACCCATCTCACTCGCCTCCAGAAGGGCGATGTGATGCTCGCTCTGGTGACAGGCGTTGCAGTTGTTGTCGACAATGAGCTGGCGCTGAGAGCGGAGCAAGGCGTGTTGATCACCGGGTAAGGATGCAGGCTGCTTGAGCGAGGTAGCGGCAACGGGCTCCCAGCCAAAGCCGGATGATTTCCAAAACAGGCGCAGCTGCGCATCCCCGGACTTGGGTGGCGTGAAGGTGATCACCAGCGGGTGGTCTCCCGCCGCAAGAGTCATCGCCGCAGAAGCCTCATTGAGTTGCCCGACCACATCTTTGTCATCGATCTGCAACGCCCCGGCACCCGCTCCGCGGAGTTCAAAATGATAGTCGTCCTTGGCCTGCACAACCAACTGGGTTTGCCAGCGTGCCTTCCAGGCGGTTCCTGTAGGAGTAAGTGCCGAGGGTGCGGCATCCGCTTTACCGTAGTAGGCTGGCAAACGGTCCGCACGCTGATCAAGAACTTCTCCGTTTGCACTGTTGATAAATTCGGTAATGACGGGCACCTCTGCCTTGACTGAGCCCGCGTAAAAGATGCCCATAACCAACGCTGCAAGGGTGAAATAAATCTGTATGTTTGGAACTTTCATGGATAGCTGTGACTAAGATGATGGAATTGCACACCGCTTGACCAGCATCATTTTCACCAACTCTGGCTACGTGTATTTTAGCCGACATCTCTCAAGTTGATTGAGGCGCAGGCATCTCGCCCGGCAAGCCCGGATGAGTGCAGAATTTTTGCATATGATCTCTTTGAACGATCTTTATCATCAAGAGATGAGGAACAAGTTTGCCATGCAGATCGTTTTTATCTAGTCTGCGCGCATGCTTTCCAGTCCAGCTCAGAGGTCTGCTTGTTTGGCCTTCTTTATGTTCGCATCTGGTTTTTGCTCTCTAGCCTACCAGATTGTCTGGCTCAGAGAGTTCCGCCTCGTTTTCGGAGGCTCAACCTTAGCCGCCTCGGCCGTCTTAGCCATATTCATGGGCGCCCTCGGCTTAGGCAGTTGGGTGCTTGGTCATAAAGCAGACCAAAGCTCACGGCCGGGCAGGTTTTATGCCATCATTGAGGCCCTCATCGGTCTGAGTGTCCTCATTAGTCCCCTGCTGCTGATTTATGGACAAAAACTCTACTACACAACCGGCGGCATTCAGGAGCTGGGCTGGGTCGCTGTTGGCCTGCAAATGCTTATCGCCATAGCCGTGATTGCTACCCCCTGTTTTTTAATGGGAGGCACTCTGCCCGCTGCCATACGCTTGGTTCAGACAGATGAAGATGAAGTCAGGAGGTCCAGTGCCCTGATGTATGGCATGAACATTGCCGGAGCTGTCTTGGGTGCCTTTATCGTGAATTTCTACTGCCTCGAGGTCTTGGGCAATACCACCTCTCTACTCATGGCCGCAGGCCTAAACCTCCTCCTTGCCGCTGTCGCCTACTACACAGTGGCCATGCATCAAGCTCCCCAAGCGCCTACGTCCAACGGCCATGAAAAACACGGTACCGCCTGGCTTTTATATTCCGTCGCCTTTTTCAGTGGTTTCACATTCTTCGTCATGGAATTGCTCTGGTTCAGATCATCCGTTCCTCTGCTTGGTGGATCTGTCTACAACTTCGGCCTGATCCTGATCGTGGCTCTCATTGGCATGAGCATGGGCGGATTGCTCTATTCCCTCATCATCAAATACGTCAAACCGAGCTACGCCTTATTAGCCATCGTCTCCGCGCTTTTTGCCACAGCAATGGCCATTCCCTACATTTGGGGTGATGGCTTCGTACGTTTTTGCAAAGTCATTCAGACCGGGTATCTGGGCTACCCCTTAGGGGATAAATTATGGGTGTGGTTCATGATCGCTGGCTTCCTTGCTCTGCCGGCTTCGTTGATGGCCGGCGTTCAGTTCCCCTTGATTTTGTCCCTGGTCGGTAAAGGCAAACACGCAGTGGGACAACAGACCGGACGCGTCTACGCTTTTAATACCGCAGGAGCGGTCATTGGTTCTATTTTGGGCGGCTTCGTTCTCATCCCTCAGCTTAGCATTAACTACACATGGCTAAGCATGATTGCGCTAAGCTTGGCTGTAGCCGTATTCATCGCTTTCTGTGCCATATACCAGCGCGCAAAGCTCGGAGGCTTCGCTACCATAGGAATAGCAGCCCTAGTCATAGTAATGCTGACAGATGGGTCGGGACTTACTGTTTACTGGTTACAAAACCCCATCGGCTTTGGGCGCTCAACCGTTACAGAGCACCAAACATTGGCTGACGTTGAGCATGAAAAACGAGAATTTGCACATGAAATTATTTATCAATATGATGGCCTTGAGAATTCTGGAGCGATCTCCCTTGATGATGATTTGAGCCTACTCAACAATGGCAAATCTGATGGCACTGCCTTGGGCGATATCTCTACTCAAATCATGCTCGGTATCCTTCCAGCAATACTTCATCATGGCGAGCCTGAGCACACCTGCGTTATCGGTCTGGGCACGGGAATGTCCGCCGGCTGGCTGGCCGAGCTTGAGAGTGTCAAAACAGTCGATGTCTATGAGCTGGAACCGCACGTCGCAGAGTGCGCCTCATACTTCGCCTCAATGAACTACGACGTTACCAACCACCCGAAGGTCAATATGATTTTCGGTGACGCACGCGAGGGCCTTCAGGCTCTCAAGGGCAAAGATCAATATTATGACCTGATCGCCTCAGAGCCACCCAACCCACAGCGGGCAGGAGTCGCCAATCTGTTCACCAGAGAATACTATCAGACCATCTCCAAACGGCTCAACGAAGACGGCGTTTTCTCCCAGTGGCTGCAGGCTTATGAAATCAAACTGGAGAGCGTGAACTTGATCATGGCGACTTTACGCTCCGTCTTCCCCCAAGTCTGTGTTTACCAGACCCTGGACGCTGATCTTGTCTTTGTGTGTTACAAAAAGAGAAAAGCCTTACCCATTGAGCTCATGCGCAGCAAGCTCAGCCAACCAGCATACCGTCTTGCCGCCAGCCGGGCATTCGGCACCCACACAGCGGAAGGCATGCTCTCCCACAGCGTGGCGAACTCAGAATACGTCAGCAAGCTGGCTCAAAAAATAAATCAAGTTAACACAGACGACCGCAACCTACTTGAATTCCAAGTCGCAAGAACTGGTGGAGTCAGCTTCAGTGACCCCATTCAACAAATTCTGGATCAAACCACGCGTGAAGGGCTCGTTATCGAAGGCATAGACAGCAGCATTGGCTCACTTCGGTTCAATTATTCCATGGCTTCCGCGGCTCACAGCCTCAAGCGCGACACCACGGATTGGGACAAGGTATCCTGGTTTGATGGCACCGCTGCCCTAAGGCGCTCAAAACTATGCAAGCAGCTCGAAAAAATCCTCAGAAACAACAAGGACCTGATATTCGAAGCACTCAACCCAAGGGAACAAGCACTATGGGGGCGTGCGCTTGCAAGAACTGCTAATGCGCGCTGCATCGAATACTGCGAGACATTCGTAGACAGCATGCCTCTGGACTATCACATTGCCCGGTTGGAATATTTCTGGGTGACCAACAACACCGTACTCGAAGAAATGGAAATCATCGAGCTGATCAAAAAGATGAAGGGCAAGGTATGGCATCTCCCCAACTTTCTCAGTGTGAAAAACTGCCTCTCAATGATTCATCAGAGGATTGAAGAGTCTTCCAATCGATTTAGAGGCAAAGAAGCTGAGATATTACTACTTCTGGAGCAACCCTTTGATACCCGCTTAATGGAGCTGCAACGGACACGCCTTCGTATCACTCTGGCTTCACGACTTGAGGCAAAGGACCTACTTCCCGTACTTCTCGATCAGGAGCCGCACTTCCCCCTTGATGATGCCGATTTACTCAAAAAGAGGGTCAAGGTCTATCGCGAGCTTGGTCACAAAAATCTTGGCAAGGCTGAGAAAGATTGGCGCCTTTACCAGAAATGGAAATAGCCCATTCTAGTATCTTATAGCCCCTCCAGATAGAACCAAAGGGCACTCAACTGAATGCTTACAAGCCGGCTTCCGCCTTGCGAGATTTTTCAGCACGCTTGCGCTCATGCGGGTCCAGAATGCGCTTACGAAGTCGCAGGTGACTTGGCGTTGCCTCGAGCAATTCATCGTTGGCAATGTATTCGATGGCACGCTCAAGTGACATCTTGATGGCAGGTGATAGACCTACGGTGATTCCCTTGGTAGCGGAGCGGTGGTTGGTCAGGCTCTTAGCCTTCACCGGGTTCACAGGAAGGTCATCCTTACGCGGGTTTTCCCCAATAATCTGCCCCTCATAAACCTCATCACCAGGACCGACAAAGAGTTTACCCCGCTCCTCTAGCGGCAGCAGTGAGTAGGCCATCGCAGTTCCTGTGCTCATACTAACCAAAGTGCCGGTATTACGAGTGGTGATCTCACCACAGTGCGGTGCGTATTCCTTAAACAAGTGAGACATGACACCATGGCCACTGGTCAGGTTGAGCAACTCAAACTCAAAACCAATCAATCCACGGGTGGAAATCGTTGCCTCGATGGTCGCGCCATGAGCATTACTGCCCATGTCCTCGATACGAGCACGGCGGTTTGCCAAGGTTTTCATCACTCCCCCAGTGTATTCTTCTGGCACCTCGACAAAGAGAGTTTCAAAAGGCTCCTCAACGCCGCCGTTTTCACCCTTTTTGGTAATAACCATCGGGCGGGAAACGAGCATCTCGTAACCTTCACGGCGCATGGTTTCAACAAGCACTGCGATCTGCATCGCTCCGCGGGCAGCCACTTCAAAAACACCTGCCTGATTGGTATCGGACACCTCGATGGAAACGTTGGTCTTCACCTCGCGGTGTAAGCGCTCACGGATCGCACGTGAGGTGACATGCTTGCCTTCGCGGCCACCGTAAGGGCCATCGTTGATGGAAAACTGCATCTGCACGGTAGGAGGATCGATGGACACAAAAGGAAGTGCCTCAGCTTCAGGATCAGCAGAAAGAGTTTCGCCAATGTCGATATCCTCAAAACCTGCGACACCAACAATGTTACCAGCGAAACCTTCAGCGGATTCCTGGTTGGAAAGACTACTGTATTCAAAAACCTTGCTTACCTTACCACGCTCCGTCTTACCTTCCTTGGTGAGGCGGAAAATACTGTCGCCCTTTTTCACCGAGCCACTCTGTATTTTACCAAGTGCTACCCGGCCGACGTAATCATCCCAGGAAATATTGGATGCCAGCATTTTAAACGGCGCATCAGGATCAGAGTCAGGAGCGGCGACGTGTTCAACGATTGTCTCCAACAAGGGGATGACATTCTTTTGATCATCATCCAGTGATTTGACAAAAAATCCATTCTTAGCTGATCCGTAGACAAAGGGAGCTTCAAATTGCTCTTCGTTCGCCTCAAGCTCAAGGAAGAGCTCCAACACGCGATCATGCACACTCACTGGGTCAGAATGCTCACGGTCGATTTTGTTAACGACCACGATCGGCGTCAGCCCTTGCTGCAGTGCCTTACGCAGTACGAAACGCGTTTGTGCCTGTGGTCCATCATGGGCATCTACAAGAAGTAAAACGCCATCAACCATCTTCATGACTCGCTCTACCTCGCCGCCGAAGTCAGCGTGACCCGGAGTATCAACGATGTTGATCGTATAGTCGCCCCACTTCACCGAGGTATTCTTCGCTTTGATGGTAATGCCTTTTTCCCTCTCAAGATCCATCGAGTCCATGGCGCGCTCGCCGGCTTGCTGGTGTTCACCATAGGCGCCTCCCGCCTTAAGCAGCTCGTCGACAAGGGTCGTTTTGCCGTGGTCAACGTGGGCGATAATCGCGATATTTCGAATCTTTTCAGTCATGGCTGTCAGGTGTTTATTCCCTGCCATCTAAAAAACGGGCCGGAAAGGACGCGCACACTCCTTCATTTCTAGGAAATTGCAATCACGAATTATCAGCTTAAGCAGCTTAAGCCTCGGCATAAGCGGCCGCTACTTCTTGCGCAATGATCTTAATACCCTCGTGAACGGTGCGCTCGTCCATGGTGAATGTCATGCGGATACACTCGTGCCGGTGCGGCCACGCGTCGACATCATCGTCCCCAAAGAAGAAATAATGCCCGGAAACAATGAGCACACCGCGCTTCTTGAGCCGCTCATAGAGCTCACTTGAGCTAATAGGCATGCCCTCAAACCAGAGCCACAGGAACAAGGCCCCCTCGCTGAGATGAACGCGATACGGCAGCTCGGCATCAAACTCCTCAGCCACCCATGCTCGCGCTTGGCGGGATTTTTCCACATAATAAGGGCGCACCACCTCACTACTCAGCTTCAGAATCTCCCCACTGCGGATCAGCGGCGCCATGATCGCCTGACCAATATTACCGTTGGCGAGGCCCACAATGGCACTCATCGAGGACACCGCGGAAGCGATCTCCTCACTGGCAATCACGATGCCCGTGCGCGTGCCCGGCAAACCTATTTTTGATAAACTCAGGGTCAATATCGTGTGTTTATTCCAGACTGGGGTTGCCTCGGTGAAAATGATATTGGGAAATGGCGCGCCATAGGCATTATCGATAATGAGCGGAATATCATGTTTCTCGGCCAAATCACTGAGGTGAGAAATCTCATTATCGGTCAGCACATTGCCCGTCGGGTTTGTCGGGCGTGATACGCAGATTGCCGCAATATCGTCATCGACACGCAGGTTTTCAAAATCGACCCGGTACTTGAAATCGTGATCTCCGATTTTTTGGATCAGTGGTTTACATGCACAGAAGATGTCATCACCCACAGACTGGTTGGCGTAACCGATGTATTCGGGAACGAGTGGCAGCAGAATCTTTTTACGTGAGCCATCCTTGAATTTGCCGGCAAGGGCATTGAAGAGAAAAAAGAAAGCCGTTTGGCCACCGGCGGTGATGGCAATATTTTTAGCACTGATATCCCAGCCAAAATTTTTCCTAAACAAGGCCGCAATGGAATCAAGAAAGAGTGGATTACCTCGGGGCGGATCATAGTTAGAGAGCATCTTCTCCAGGCTACCTGGCGAAGCCATAATCTCCTCGAGCCTACGTCGCCAGAGCGCATTCACCTCGGGAATATGAGCTGGCTGGCCACCGCCGAGCATGCGCACGTCCGGGCCACCCGAGGCAAGGGCATTACCAAGGTCGTCCATTAGCTCCTCGATACCACTGCCCATGCAGAGGCGTTTGCCAAACTCAGAAAATTGATCACTCATAAATGGGAAGCCATGACAGCTTAGTTTCTCCAGCCTGCCTTATTCAGCAGGCCTACTAGGGTCTATCAGCTCAGGACTGATGTCGGGGGTCAGCTGCTCATTATTAGTGCTGGGAGTGAGGTTAGGGTTGGGATTGGTATTAGAATTAGAATTAGAATTAGAATTAGAATTGGGAGTAAGCGAACCT
>Ga0209833_1001494_pt1 | contig 15456 bp, 12 predicted proteins | sample COGITO_mtgs_1105_3_FD_184797 | JGI IMG/M metagenome (GOLD analysis project Ga0209833, IMG submission 184797) | Pelagic marine microbial communities from North Sea - COGITO_mtgs_110506 (SPAdes) (version 2) | ecosystem: Environmental > Aquatic > Marine > Epipelagic ... | reverse complement strand
AACCGTTAACATCAGTATTTAAAAGTCTATCCATTGCTGGAAATACTCTTGTTGGCGTATTCTCTACAGGATAACATCTAAAAATGGGATGATTATTATCTGTATCATTTTCATTAGGATATTGATCAGCAGAATTATTCTCATTAAATTGTTCCCAAGTATATGTTAATGTATCACCGTCGGGGTCTGAGGCCGTTCCTGAAAGTCTAAAAGGTGTTCCTATAGGTAAAGTTAAATCCTGTCCTGCATTAACAGTAGGTGTTGTATTACCTGTATTTGTAGTGTCATAACAACTTTGAGTTGTAATATAATTGATGACCTGTTCAATATTTGCAGAATGAAAATTATCATGTGAAACTTGCTCAACATCAGTTGCGCCAGTAATTCCTGCATACCCCATTATCGTTGTTCCAGAACCAGGTTCCATTTGCACATTAGTACCTTCATTTCCACCATGAGTCCAGGTATGATTAGCGCCAAATTGGTGGCCATATTCATGAGCAACATAGTCAATATCAAAACGATCTCCCTCAGGTGCATTTAATGATGTAAATGCGCTTCCTTTGTGAACTGAGTTATTAATTCTACAAACACATCCAATACATCCAGCATTACCATTATTACCACCTTGTACAAATAAATGTCCAACATCATAACCATTTCCACTAGGATATTGACCATCTAAAACTCCAGATAATTCACTGTTAAAACTTGGATTATCATCATATGGATCTGAAACAGGGTTTGTGTAAATAATATTAGTATTCATTACCAATTCCATTGTAACGTTAAAATCAGATTCATATACACCATTTACTCTAGTCAAAGATGCATTAATAGCACTTAGTGCACCATTTACTGTTCCGCCGTGATACTGAGTATACTCTCCAGTGGTAGAAATGGCTGTTTCAAATGTCCGTAATACGCTATCATTTGCATCTCTGTTTGTTGGATTATCCTCTTGAGTAGTAATATGACCAATATCTTCAATAGTTTCTGATGTATTACACTGGAAATTACTTTTACTTTTTCTGTCACTACGATTGTAAACTGCTATAACGTTTTTAGAGATAGCCATAATAATTTCTGTACCCTTGTCAGCATTTAAAACCGTTGCGTCAATTCCTCTATAAGGCGATACACTAAATCTTAGATATTCAGAATAATTATTGGTTCTGTTACCGGCAAAAGATCTAATTTCTGGATATAAAGTTTGCATATCTTTTGTCATGCTTGGAGCTTCTATGACATCATAACTGTGTAATTCTCCATTGGAGTTAGGTAAAACCAATTTAACTTTTGAAATACTAGAAGTTTCTCCTCGCTTAGGTATTGTGGTTAGTTGATTTACAAAAGTTTCAAAATCAATAGCGTAGTATTTAGTATTTTCTGGTAAATTATGTTTTTTTGAAAAAGCTTCTATTTCTTTATTTGATTGTAAATTTTTAAAACCTTTTTGAGAATGAATATGAAAAAAGTTAAAAATAAAAAAGAAAGAAAAAACTATGGTTTTAATTTTCATGTTAACATGTTATTTAATGTAACTAAGTTAATTTAACTACTAGGCTTTTTTTTCTTTATTCGTTTAATGTAATTTATGTTAAGACAGAAAACATTTTAGTTTCGATGAATGTTTTTTATTAATAAGTTTTAATTTTTGTAATTCCTAAGTCTATGAATAAAAGTTTATGTGATTGTGGTAAATTTGCACCAGTCTCTGTTAATTTCCAGTCACTCCATGTGGCTTTTAAGCCTCCAATTGGTAGTATGTCAACCCACATTTGATAGCTAATTGGTCTTCCATTTTTATCCAAATGCCATAAATAAGAATCACCTGGTGTGGTTCCTCCAATAGTGTATGTTACTAAAAGTGCATCTTTTTGGTTTTTGGTTTTGACTAATCTGAGTTCAACACCCTTATCAAATACCTTATAAGGTGCTACCAACCAAAAGGAATCGTTGTTAAAATAGTCTTTGGCTTTAGAAATATATTTTTGCTTTTCTATTCCATTATATGCTTTATTAGCTAAGAATACTTTTGATTCACTGGTTTTGTTTAATTGCAATACGACTTTGAAATCATCCCAAAAAACTTCGCAGCTATTAGTGGATTTATACCACTTATAGCTGTGTTGATTCTTAAATGTCCATTCTATATAATCTGTTGCCTTATAAGCGTTATAATCTAGACTATTAAGCATTTTTGTAGCTAAATTATTTGCCTCAATACCAGATTTGCCAGTTGGTAAATCTTCATTATACTTAAGATATATAAAACCAAAAAATAAAAGCGAAGGCAACGTGATAAAAATCACGATGCCTGCTATAATTTTAAATATTTTTTTTATTCTCATTAGTTATCTTTTTTATAACCCTCGGGACGTTTCCATCTTATTGGTGCTTTCGGTTCTGACTTTAATTGAAATTCGTTATTCTTTAATAGTCTTAAAGCTTCACTAACCGCTCGTTCTAGCTGTGGGTCAACACCTTGAGATGTCTCCTTTGGATGTTGTATGACTTCTATGTCTGGAGCAACACCTTCACCTTCAACAGCCCATTTACCATCAACATCATAAAAACCACCTCTTGGTGCTACCATACGACCGCCATCTATAAATCTTGGTGTATCCCAAGTTCCAACTAATCCACCCCAAGTTTTTGTTCCAATTAATGGGCCAATATTTTTCATTTTAAACATATAAGGTAATAAATCACCACCAGAACCAGCGCGCTCATTTATTAACATGACTTTAGGCCCCCAAATACCTGCCATTGGTGTCGTCCAAGGTCTATTATCATTAGCTTTACTATTAAAATAACCGAATAATTGGCGTGACATAATATCAATCATATAGTCGGCTGCAGAACCACCACCATTGTTGCGCTCGTCTATTACAACACCTTTTTTGTCTTGTTGTGCAAAATAATAGCGATTGAATGACGTGAAACCTCCACCACCAGTATTTGGCACATAAACATATGCTAATTTTCCGTTTGAGAGTTTATTTACTTTTCTACGATTACCTTCAACCCAATCAATTGTTCGCAGTCCACGTTCACTTCTTGTTGGTTTAACTAGTACTTTTCTAGCATCTTGTAAAGAAGGTTTTGAATTAACAGTTAATGTAACTTCACGACTAGCTGTTTGCTCAAGATGATGATGAATATTATCTGAATCTGAAAGTTTTTTACCATTGATTTCTAAAATATAGTCTCCAACTTTTACACTATTTCCAGGTTGTGTTAATGGTGCTTCTATATTTGGATTCCAGCGTTCGCCATTATAGAGTTTAGATATTTGGTAATGCCCGTTACTAATTATATAATCGGCACCTAGAAGTCCAATAGGTACATTATCTAAGTTAGGTAAATCTCCACCAGAAACATAAGAATGTCCAATAGCGACCTCGCCACTCATAATATCTACAACGTAGTTAAGATCTGTTCTGTGTCGCACATGATCAATCCATGGTGAATACCATTTGTAAACGTCATCCCAGGGTGCACCATGCACATTATCGACATATAAAAAATCACGCATATATCTCCAACCTTCCTTAAATATTTGATGTGCTTCAGCTTTTGGATCTAACTTAATTTTTAAATTCGTTTTTAATAAATCTTTTCCTGGCTTAGGAGCTGATGCTGTACTTGTCAAAACCCAGCTGCTACCTTTTCTTAATAAAATTGATTTTCTATCATTTGATGTTACCATTTGTGAAATACCCTTTGCAAAATCTGTAGCCTTTTGTTTTGCCACATCATATGAATGGACTTTTAGTCCACTTTCATTCGGAATTGATTCAGCCACAAAAACTTTAAGCTTAGGACCTTTTGCCAAAGCTGTATAATTTCTTGCCGATAGGTCTAATGCAACTGCACGGTTAAATATGTCGTTTTCATCAATATTTACAACATTAGTGTCATCCGATTTTTTATCATCATTTTTTTTAGGCTCTTCAATATCATTTTTTGGTAGGTTTGGTGCTTTATCATCTTTACTTAAAACAATAGCGTATAAACTCCGTGTAATATTGGCTCCTGGGTCAAACGAACTCATGTCTAACCAGCCAGATTGTAATCCATAGTTTGTACTAGCAAGAGTATATAAATATTTTCCTGAAGCATCCCAAACAGGAGAAATAGCATCAGCTATTGGGTCGGTCAGTTGAACTGTTTTTTTAGAATCAACATTATATGCAAAAACAGATTTAAAATGACTTTTTTGTTGTTTTGCAAAAGCAATCCATTTGCTATCTGGAGACCAAACAGGATTCATTGAGCGATTAGGATGAGCGTAACTATCTGTCGCTACAATTTTTGTAGACTTACTTTCGAGATTTACAATCCAAATGTTGTAATGTGTATCTGTGTAAGCAATATGTTTTCCATCTGGAGACCAGTCAGGTTTAAAGTAAAATGTGGGATTTGGTAATTTAATTGCATAGGTGTTTTGTCCATTTTGATCTGCAATCATTAGTTGATATTCTCCACTCTTATCCGAAAACCAAGCAACTTTATCTCCTTTTGGAGACCAAATCGGTGCTCTGTCAGCCACACCTGGAGACTTTGTTAAATTTTGCCAAGTTCCATTTTCTTTTGGAACTGTGAATATTTCACCACGATGTTCGAAAATAGCTCGTTTACCAGTTGGAGAAACATTTGGGTTCGATAAGTCTCTTCCTAAAACATTACTCCATTTTTCTCTATAGAAATTCAAATCACCATTAACAGTAATATTTAGTTGACTCGTATTTCCGGTTGATGGATTATAAACATGCAAATACCCACCTTGCTCATACACAATTTTATCTGCGCTTGCGTCTAGACTTTTAACATCAAACTTCTTATGAAATGTGATTTGTTTTTCTTCTTTAGTTGAAGGATTAAATGACCAAATATTCATAGTGTAATCACGTTCAGACATAAAATAAACAATATCATTCAGCCAAACTGGATCTAAATGTCTTTCTCCAGTAGGTTGTTGTGTTCTAATTAAATCTTTAGTTTTCATATTAACTACCCAAATAGGCATAGCCTGTCCACCACGATAGTTACGCCATTCTGCATCCCAACCTGTTATAGGTGTATAGGCTAAATGTTTTCCATCAGAAGACATTTCACCGTATGCAGCTCTAGGAATATCTAAAGCTTTTGGTAAGCCACCATCTAGAGAAATGGTGAAGAACTTACTAGTCATAGTTGGTTGACTTTCTCTTCCTGAGCGAAATAATATTTTTCCATCAGGTGTCCAACCTTGAACAAAATCTCCACCAGGATGATAGGTCAATCGCTTTGGCTCACCACCTTGAGAAGGAATAACAAATACATCAACATTGCCATCATATTGCGCTGTAAATGCTATCATCTTACCGTCTTTTGAAAAATGTGGGCTAGATTCGTAGCCTTCGTCACTTGTAAGTCTAATGGCATTTCCACCCGAGACGGATGCTTTCCATAAATCATTTGCATATACAAAAACAACATCATCATTATGTAATGTGGGTTGTCTTAGCAGTTGTGTGCCTTGTGAGAAGCTTAAAAAGGAATAACAAAATGTTAGGGTAATTAGTAATTGTTTCATTTTGGTTGGTTTTCTAGAAATTAAACATGTATATTTTGGTTGTTTAAATATACAACTTCGAGTATTTTATGTTTACAAAAGGATGTTAAAACCTAGAAACCCATAGCAGTATCATCACCACGTTTGTCTGCACCACCTTCAAGCTTACCATTATCTAAAATGAGAATACCATCTACTATCCCTATTATAGGAGAACGCCTTTCATTGATAGTATAATCTCTAGCTTCTAGTTCCTTTATAGTTTTTTTATCAAAAGAATTTGGTTCCATACGTATTTCATCGGGCAGCCATTGATTATGGAATCTAGGAGCATTTACAGCCTCTTGCATGGTCATATCAAATTCATGAACATTTAATATAGTTTGTAAAACAGATGTAATTATTGTGGAACCACCTGGCGTACCAACTGACATATATAATTCACCATCTTTTTCTACAATTGTTGGTGTCATAGAACTAAGCATTCGCTTTTCTGGAGCGATACTGTTCGCTTCAGCACCGATAAGGCCATAGTAATTTGGTTCACCTGGCTTACTGCTAAAATCGTCCATTTCATTATTTAAAAAGAAGCCTAATTCGTCAGCATATACTTTAGATCCGTAACCACCATTCAAAGTAGTGGTTACGGCAACAGCATTACCAAATTGGTCTACAATAGAGTAATGTGTTGTTTCTTCACTCTCATAACCAACTATTTCACCATGAGAAATAGAATCTACTGGTGTAGCTTTCTCAAAAGAGAAATCTTTAATTCTTTCATGAAGATATACATCACTAGTTAATGTCTCTATGGGAATTTCAATAAAATCTGGGTCACCTAAATAATAACTACGATCTGCATATGAGCGTTTCTCAGCTTCAACTAATACTTGAATTGTTTTAAGTGAATTATGTCCATAATTACTCAAATCAAAGTCTTCAACCATACTCATAATCTGATTTAAACAAATACCTCCAGAAGATGGTGGTGACATTGATGTGATGGTTAAGTCATCATATTGAAATTGAATGGGTTTACGCCATTTGGCTTCATATCTAGCCAAATCTTCCATAGTAATAATACTTCCCTTTTCTTTAAGATGTGCAATAAGTTTCTGAGCCGTTTCACCTTTATAAAATTCATCTCTACCATTTTTTGAGATACGTTTTAGTGTTTCTGTTAAAGCAAGATTTTTTAATTTTTTTCCTGCGCTTTGATTTTTGTTAAATAGAATTTCTTTTCCATTTATGACTTTAAAAAGACTATCGTATCCTTTAAAACGAAGTTCTTGTTTTTGTGTAATGGTAAATCCATTTTCAGCGAGTTCAATAACTGGTTTTAAAATCGTAACTATATCCAAGTGACCAAATCGTTCTTGTGCTTTAAAAACACCAGCGATTGTTCCTGGCACTCCTATTGCTAAGCTTCCTAATGTACTTTTTCCTTTTATGATATTACCATCCTCATCAAGATACATGCCTTTTATTGCTGCTAATGGTGCTTTTTCACGATAATCTAAAGCACCAACTTCTCCGTCAGCCATTCGGTATACTAAGAATCCACCACCACCTAAGTTTCCCGCATATGGATAAGTAACTGCTAAAGCCATTTCTGTTGCCATCATAGCATCAAAAGCGTTACCACCAAGTTTCATGATTTCAGTTCCTATTTTTGAGGCTTCTTTACGTGCACTAACAACCATAGCTTTATCAGTTACTAAACCACGTTTTGTGGGATTAATTTCAGATTTTTTTACAGTTTCTTTACAATTAAAAAAAAGAATTAAAATTAATACTGGTATTAGTTTTTTTATCATAATTTATGGTCTTTGACGAGTGCTTTTCTTTTTATTTCTGATGCTACAATTAATTCTTTAAAAAAATTTTTAAAGTCATTTTCAAAGTCTTCATAATTTGCGACTAATTCTTTTGTAGCTTCATTCATCTTACTAAGTCCGTTTGTTCTGCGATTCATTCCGTTAAGGACTTTTTGGATGCCTTCAATAGTTGCATAACTCAATAACCAATTATCCTCAATCATAAATGGTGTTAGTTTTTTGAAACGTTCAGGAAGAATTTCAAAATTTTCATTTAAAGTTTTATAAAAATTTTGAATGTATTCTTCTAACGGTATGTTTGAATAATCACTCCAGTTTTTTGCTAAATAATGATCATAAAATATATCAACAATAACACCGCTATAATGACTGTAAGCTTTGTGCAAACGTTTTGTGCTTTGTCTAAAAAATGGATGAGCATCTGTAAAAGTGTCAATCTCTCTATGAAGTTTAATACCTACTTGGATTTCACTTGGATATTGTTTGTACTTTTTTCCTCTAATGCCATCAGCAAAAAAATTACCTATTGTAATGAGCTCATTTTCTCCAGAGAGATAAATATGTGCTAGAAAATTCATTGTTCGAATTTACAAATTCATAATCATAAAATCCTATTAACTAATTATATTTGCGTAAAACAGAAAATACATGACATTAATAAAATCTATATCAGGAATTCGAGGTACAATTGGTGGTAAGGTTGAAGATAATTTAACACCAATAGACGCTGTAAAATTTGCGGCTGCTTATGGCACTTGGTTGAAAAACCAACGTCTGAAAGATAATTATAGAGTAGTGGTTGGTAGAGATGCTCGTATATCTGGTGAGATGATACAGAACTTAGTAATGAATACATTAGTTGGTATGGGAATTCATGTTATTGATTTGGGTTTGTCCACAACACCTACTGTTGAGGTAGCTGTGCCAATGGAACACGCAGATGGTGGTATTATCTTAACTGCGAGTCATAATCCTAAACAATGGAATGCCTTAAAATTGTTAAATGCTAAAGGAGAGTTTCTTAATGGTATAGAAGGTAAGAAGATTCTAGATATAGCTGAATCATCAGATATGACTTTTGCTGAGGTTGATGATTTAGGTAAGATTACTAAAAATGAAGCTTATATAGACTTACACATAGATGAGGTTTTAGATTTGCCTCTAGTTAATAGAAAGGCTATTGAGGCAGTTAAATTTAAAGTGGTTGTTGACGGTGTTAATTCTACTGGAGGTATTGCGATTCCTTTACTACTAGAGCGATTAGGAGTTGAAGCTGTAAAATTATATTGTGATCCAACAGGACACTTTCCGCATAATCCAGAACCTTTAAAAGAACATTTAGGAGATCTAGCAAATGCTGTAGTAAAACATCATGCAGACTTTGGAATTGTAGTAGATCCAGATGTAGACCGTTTGGCTTTTATGGATGAAAATGGTGATATGTTTGGTGAAGAGTATACACTTGTTGCTTGCGCTGATTATGTGTTAAGTAAGACACCAGGAAATACGGTGAGTAATATGAGTTCTACCAGAGCATTACGTGATGTGACTTTAAAGCATGGCGGTAATTATGAGGCTAGTGCCGTCGGCGAGGTCAATGTTGTTGATTTAATGAAAAAGAACAGTGCTGTTATTGGAGGAGAAGGTAATGGTGGTATTATATATCCAGAATCACATTATGGTCGTGATGCATTGGTAGGTGTCGCTTTATTTTTAAGCCTTATAGCTGAGAAAAAAATGAAAGTCAGCGAGCTAAGAGCTAGCTACCCTAACTATTTTATGAGTAAAAAGAAAATACAGTTAACACCTGGATTAGATGTTGATAGTATTTTAAAAACTATGGAAGCGAATTATAGTCATGAAAATTTAACCACTATAGATGGTGTTAAAATAGATTTTACAGACAGTTGGGTTCACCTCAGAAAGAGTAATACCGAGCCGATTATCAGAATCTACACTGAGGCACCTTCTCAAGTTGAAGCAGATACTTTAGCTGATAGAATTATTGCTGAAATCAAAGCAATAGCCAATATTTAGTAACTTTACAATTAATTGTTAGCCTAAAAATGATAACAACATCAGTTTCTCAGTCTAAAACAGAATTAGAAGATTACTTCAATAAATTCCGTGAACATATTATTGGCTATGACCAAACTTTTGTTTCGCCTTATGGCGAACAAAAAATCATATACACTGATTGGACTGCCTCAGGTCGTTTATACAGGCCAATTGAAGAAAAATTATTGAATGATTTTGGACCATTTGTTGCTAACACGCATACCGAAACTACTGTTTCTGGTACAGCGATGACTAAAGCTTATCATAAAGCAAAAAATATTATAAAAGAGCATGTCAATTGTAGCGAAGATGATGTTTTAATTGTTTCAGGTAACGGAATGACTGGTGTAGTCAATAAGTTTCAACGCATTCTGGGACTAAAAATTCCTGAAAACTTAAAAGATTATACAAATATCCCAGACGAAATAAGACCCGTGGTTTTTGTTTCGCATATGGAACACCACTCTAATCATACCTCTTGGTTGGAAACTATGGCTAAGGTTGAGGTAGTTCCTCCAGATGAAAATGGTCTCTTCAGCTTAGATAACTTAAAGAAATTATTAAATAACTATAAAGACTGTACTATAAAAATAGCTTCAGTAATTGCAGGCTCTAATGTTACAGGGATACAAACACCTTATCATGATATTGCAAAAATGATGCATAAAAATGGAGGTGTATGTTTTGTTGATTTTGCATGCTCTGGTCCATATGTAGATATAAATATGCATCCTAATAATAAAGACGAACAATTAGATGCTATTTTCTTTTCACCTCATAAATTTTTAGGTGGTCCGGGTACTTCGGGTGTTTTAGTGTTTAATAAAAAACTATACAAAAATATGGTGCCTGATTGTCCAGGTGGCGGAACAGTCAGTTGGACAAACCCATGGGGCGAACATAAATATGTTGACAATATCGAAGAACGTGAAGATGGTGGCACACCAGGGTTTCTTCAAACTATAAAAACAGCCCTCTCTATAAAGTTGAAGGAGCAAATGGGTGTAGAGAATATATTGAATCGAGAGCATGAATTAGTAGATATTATTTTCAAAAAATTAAATCATATTGAAAATATAAATATTCTAGCTGCTCAGCATAAGGATAGATTGGGTGTAATCTCATTTTATATTGATGATTTACACTTTAATCTGGGTGTTAAATTATTAAATGATAAATTCGGAATCCAAACACGTGGCGGTTGTAGTTGTGCTGGAACTTATGGACATTTTTTGTTACATGTAGATAAAGAAACTTCACATGAATTGACTAATGAAATTTCTATTGGAGATTTAGTAAGAAAACCAGGTTGGATTCGTATGTCTATTCATCCAACAACAACTAACAAAGAAATAGAATTTGTTTGCGATAGTATAATAAAACTTTCACAAAACCATGAAGAATGGGCTTTAGACTATGAATATTCTAGTTGTAATAATGAATTTATTCACAAATATCTCACCGATAAATCTTGTAAAGCTACTTCAGTCGATGAGTGGTTTAATCTAGACTAAAAAAACTTTTTATTTAAATCCATCCGGAACACGATTTCTATGTTTCCATCGTTTGTGCGTCCACAAATAATATTGCGGTGCTTCGTGGATTTGTTTCTCCACTAATTTGAAGAACAAATCAGTGATTTCGAAATCTTTAAAGTCTTCAGGGGTTTCAGTAATAGTTTCAAAAGTAGTTTGATAATATCCCCGTTTTAATCGTTTTACACTAAAGAATACAACAGCCATATCAAATTTTTTGGCAATTGTTTCTGCACCAGTATGCATGGGGACTTTTATACCCATAAATTCATTCCAGTGTAAAGCTTTATTATGCTTAGGAGATTGGTCAGACGCAAATCCGTTTAAAGTTAATTCACCATTTCTTTGTGACTCACTTAAGACATCAAATGTTTCTTTAGTAGTTATTAAATACGAATTGAATTTTGCGCGTATCCGTTTTACGAGTCTATCAAAATATTTATTAGTAAGTTTTTTGTAGATGGCATAGCCTTTATGGTTTATTTGAGGTTGAAGAATAAAAATCCACTCCCAACTTCCGTAATGTGCACACATGAGAATAATGCTCTTCTTTTTTACTTCTAAATCTTTAATTAACTCAAGATTTGTGAATTTATACCTTTTCATCATTGAAGCTTCAGAAATAGTCATAGATTTTATAGCTTCAAGAATCATATCACACAAATGATGATAAAATTTAGCACAAATATCTTCAATTTCTCGGTGTGTTTTCTCAGGAAATACTAGTCTTAAGTTAGATTTCACTACTTTTTTTCTATACTTAAAAACGCGATACATAAAAAACCAAACGATATCAGAGAAACCATATAGTAGCCTAAATGGTAGTATCGAAATCAACCAAAGAATAGGATAAATAATTATGTATGCGAGTAGTTGCATTCAAATTTAATTTTAGAGCACAAATATATTTATATTTGAATTATAATAGACACATATATGCTCAATTTAAGTATAGTAACAATAGTAATTATCGCTGCCAATGTAGTAATATCTCTAAAAGGCTTTGATGACCGTTCTTTTTTTGAGCGTTATAAATTTAATGTGGGTAGCATTAGGCGAGGAGAGCAAATAAGAATGTTCAGTTCTGGGTTTTTGCATGCAGATACTACACATTTATTTATGAATATGTTCACCCTTTATTTTTTTGCCGATACCGTTGTAAATGGATTAAGTAACATTTATTTTATAATCATTTATATAGCAAGTTTAATTTTTGGGAATCTATTATCTCTTTATTTTCACAAGGATGAATACTGGTATAGTGCAATTGGAGCAAGCGGAGCTGTAACAGGTATATTGTATTCGGCAATTCTCTTAAGGCCAGATATGAGTTTGTATATGTTCTTTGTACCGATACCTATTCCGGGTTACGTTTTCGGTATTGGTTACTTATTATATTCAATATATGGAATGAAAAATCGTATAGGTAACATTGGTCATGATGCTCATTTTGGTGGAGCTATTGGTGGATATTTAATTACTTTAATTCTAAAACCTTCATTACTAGAAACAAACTTGGGCTATGTAGCACTTTTAGCTATACCAATAATTATATTATTTGTAATGCACAAGACAGGAAAACTCTCTTGATTTTACATTTTCAGAAAGTTAGAATTTGTTGAAAAAACTAAAAAAAATTGTTGCGTTCTTTAATATGAAAAGTTACATTTGCATCCGCGTTTTTAATTAACGCTGTTCATTGATTACTGGAGAGGTGCCTGAGTGGCCGAAAGGAGCGGTTTGCTAAATCGTCGTACCTAGAAATAGGTACCCAGGGTTCGAATCCCTGTCTCTCCGCAAATTTTTACTTTAGTTTATAACTTTTGTAAATATTTAGATAACTATTCGGGGTGTAGCGTAGCCCGGTTATCGCGCCACGTTTGGGACGTGGAGGCCGCAGGTTCGAATCCTGCCACCCCGACAATTAAGAGTTACGGGCTCGTAGCTCAGCTGGATAGAGCACCTCCCTTCTAAGGAGGCGGTCATAGGTTCGAATCCTATCGGGCTCACAGAAAGACTTACTGGTTTCAGTAGGTCTTTTTTGTTTTTATCCAGCTGTGAAACCCAAATTACATAAAGGATTCAACGTTTCAACCTCGTAAATACAATACTTAATCTCAAACAAATATAAGTATTTACTCCGTAGCTAAAGATTGCAATATTATCTATAAAACTGACAGACTTTTGACAGACAATTGACAGACTCAAAACTCTTTTGTCTAATAACCACTTTCTGGATTTAGTACAAATGACGTAAAATGAATGTGAGTGTGTATTAGTAATCGATTGCTTTGATTTCAACCAAAATGATTCAGATTAGAATATCTATCGAGCTTGTGACCATATTTAAAAGCCCTTAACTCTTCTATTTTATTCTGTTTTGGATTATAAACTACTTCAACAAAAAACATATCTATAGCGTAAAGATTACAACGTTCTTTGTCATCAATGTAGTTATCTAAGAAAGTACCAAATTGATTGATAGCTTTCATACCATCCATCATATTTAATCTATTAAACTCGTATAAGGTCATTAAGTAAATTTATAAACTAATTGTAAGACTGATATTATTGCAAGAATTATCAAGATAATGGTTATGGTATTTGAATAGTCTTTTGGCTTTCTATCTTTCATTCAGATATTAGTAAATCGCTTACAGTAATTTTCTGAGGTCTTTAAAGCTATCTGCTTATAGTGTTCAGTAACATTACACATAAACTTAATATGATATTCTGATAGCTTATTATTCATTACAAAGTACTTAACTGTTTTGGCACACATACCTTGTGTTAGTTGCGTCTGTAAATCATTCTTAATATTATCGTTATAAGGAAATAGCTCAACGTTTAAAACACGCTTAAACTCATCAAACGCATTTCGAGTATCTTGTTTACACATACTATGTAGTAGCCCTATATCCAATTTTGTTTATGTTCACTGAACGTTGTGCTTAGTTTGTTATTTTAAATTGATGGTAATAACTATACTCTGGATTAAATTTTAAGTCAAATTTATCTACTGACATAGATAGATATGAAATAAATTCAAACAAGGCAATTATTGAAGGGATAACTAAAAAACAAAATAATAAATATACAATACCCTGTCCAATTTGTCCTAAGTAAAATTTATGAATCCCTAAACCTCCTAAAATTGGAAATGCTAATATTGTTGCTATCTTTTTTGATTTTCTTTTTTGTTTAGCAAACTCAAGATTTCTATTGATAAATACTTTCGTGTCGTTATTAAATTTATCCATCAAAGCTACAAATTCATTACGCTTATCTTCTAAATAGTCAATACTCTTGTCTTTAAAGTCATCATCAATTAAAGAACTTCCGTGATTAAACTTATTGTTGTATTGATTCACTAATTCGTTAAGGTCAGTTAATTGATTTAAAGTCTCATTACCAGTAAAGGAGATGTTTGATAACATTAAATCAGTTATGTCGATTAATCTTGAAGCATTTGCTTTATTGGTTGTAACAAATTTGACTTTTTGAATTTCTTTAATAGCCCTTATGATTTGACTGTCAGAAGGTTTTATTCTACCAGAATAATCACTCATACCACGAACTGTGTAAGAGTTTGCTCCTTTTAAAATTGTATTTGCTCCAGCACGTCCAAATTCTCTCCCAAATTGTCTAGATGCTCCACCAACAATGTCGTTAAGTATATTCATATTACTTTAATTGAGTTTTTTAATATTTTCTTCTTCCTCTATTTCTCTTGCTTTTGATAAAGCACTAGCTACCAATCCTGCTGGAACAGTAACGACACCAACTCCAATTAACAATATGAAAAATGTGAATATTTTACCTCCCATTGTTATTGGATAAACATCACCATACCCTACGGTTGTTAATGTTGCTATAGCCCACCAACCACTATGTAGAACTGAGCTAAATAATTCAGGTTGAGCTTTATTCTCAAAAAAGTAAATTCCCGAAGAAGCTAAGAAGATAAAAATTAAAGTAATGATAAAAAATAGCACCATTTCTTCTTTAACAATTTTAAAGGCTATGTGAAACCTATTTAACGCTTTATTATATCTAATTAGTTTTAAAGCTCTAAAGATTCTGAAAATCCTAAAAGCTCTTAATGCTCTTAAATCATATGCCCCTCTTAGATAAAAAGGGAAAATAGCTAAGAAGTCAATTACTCCATAAACACTAAAAATGTACTTAAATGGTTTTTTTGAAACATAAATTCTCAATACATATTCTATTGAAAATATTATTACACAAAATAATTCAAAGGCATTTAAAATCTTAATCGTATTAACAGAATTGTCGGGTAAAGTTTCAACTGTAAATGCAATGAGTGATAAGAGAATTAAAATTTGAATGAAATAATCAAATACTTTTCCTTTTGGAGATGTATTATCTTCAATAATAATTCGTAGTTTTTTCCTCATTTTAGTTTATGTATATTAAGTACAACGGTTAGTATATGAAAAGT
>Ga0209833_1001470_pt1 | contig 15665 bp, 12 predicted proteins | sample COGITO_mtgs_1105_3_FD_184797 | JGI IMG/M metagenome (GOLD analysis project Ga0209833, IMG submission 184797) | Pelagic marine microbial communities from North Sea - COGITO_mtgs_110506 (SPAdes) (version 2) | ecosystem: Environmental > Aquatic > Marine > Epipelagic ... | reverse complement strand
CGCTTTTACAAGACGCTGACTGAACGCGACGTGCCACTCGCCGCCTTGCATAAAAAGCAAATCGATCTGTTGCAACAGGCACGATCCAGCGACCAGTTCGACCCCGCGACCACCGACAATCTGTTGCGCGTGGTCAATGCGATCGCTGCAGGTCTACGTACGACTGGCTAGCAATATTGAGCAGAGGATTCAGTGCCGGTAGTGGGTATTCTTTGTTTTAAGCAGAAGCGACTAAGTAAATCTGCTTAGAGATATCGAACGCAATTCGGTTGTTTTCGAGCTGTGCTGTTGTTTGTAAGTGTTTCGCTGTGTGAGTGGCCGAGAGAGCCTCATTGGGTTATGCGGCAACTCGTCCTCAGGCCGCTGTATCGCTGTCGCCGAGCCTTTAAAACATATCGCTTAGTAAATTTTGCTAAGTTTAGAATTTAAAACGAATTTTAGCTTTGTATCCTGCGTTGCATAAATTAGTGATGATTGCATGCGAAAGTTAATAATAAGCATAATCTTTTTGGGGATCGTGGGGTATTTGGCCTCGATGCTGTATGACCGGGCGTTTCTCAGTAAAGCTCAGGATGATGGCCATGTGTATAGCTATCCTGCGGCTGTGAACATCAAGAACGCAGTGGGTCGCGAGATGATGGTGACTCTACTTGGTGGAAGTGGAACGCACATCCAGTTCGCACGGCAGGACAGCCAAGAGTTTGTCTATCCGATTAGTTCCTTAGATTTGGCTGCGCAGACCTTGATCAGCAAGTATCCGAACGATGGGATTAAAAATGCGGTCGCGTATATGGACCATGGATCATTGAAGCTCGGTGATTTGTATGTGCAGCAACTGAAAGAGCGAATTCAGGGAATTGATAAAGAGGTAGAGAATCTCTCACGGGGATATGCCAGTAGTAACGGGAACACAGAGAAACGGACGATTGGCCGTGAGGTGGAAAAACTGCAGGCGGAGAGGGTAGAGTTGCAGGGCAAAATTTCAGAGCGACAATAATATATTATGAAAAGTCTTTTGTTTTTGATCCTTATTCTGGCGTCCGGTTTTTGGTGCTATGAGAATTACGGCCAGAATCTGCCGGTTCGCACGACCTTGTCGCATACGGATGGCCGTTCGATGGAAGTCGTGCTCTTATCTCGAGAGCAGTCGCGGGTGACTTTTAAACGTCAGTCGGACGGCCTGCGCCTTAGTTGTGGCATTCGGGACTTGAGCATCTGGTCGAAGTGTAAAGTTTATTGGCATTTCAAGGTGTCAGAGGTGTCAGAGGTGTCAGAGGTGTCAGAGGTGTCAGAGGTGCCAGAGATGTCAGAGGTGCCAGAGATGCCATGCTTTACACTCGAAGACCATCACATCAGTGGTATGTATAAAATGTTGGTGGTCCTGCAGGAAAAGTTGAGATTGCTGAATTATAAATATAAAGCGGCGGAGACTGATTCGGAGCGGAATACGATAAATAATGACGTTAGGGCGATTAATTTGAGGATCAAAAATGTTGAATGGAAGCTGGCTGAGCATCAGAGTTTTCTTGAGCGTTAGTCTACGGTTCCACGTAGATCGGCATGTTGACGTGCACGGCGTCGAGTAGGGTTTGGGCGTTCCAGTTGGCGAGGCGAAAGCAGCCGCTGGATTCGGTGCGGCCGACTTTCTCGGGTTCGGGGGTGCCGTGGATGCCATAGCTAGGCAGATTTAGACCGATCCAGACGGTGCCGACTGGATTGTTGGGGCCAGGCTGAATAATGAATTTTTGGGTAATGCCTTCGCGCTGTGCGGTGCTGGTGAGGATCGCGGGGTTGAAGGTATAGTTGGGCTGATCGACGCGGACTTTGACGCGGAGTTCGCCGCTGGGACGTTTGTCAACGCGGCGTGCGATGCTGACGGGGCAATGGAAAAGCAGGCGATGGTCGGCGCTGAAAACGCGCAGTGTACGCTTGGCGAGTGTGATTTGTATATAGGCCGCCGCTTGCTGGACGCGGAAGGCCGGCAGGTGGGGGATGCGCACCTTGTTGCCAGTGTCGAGTTGATCCCAGTTGATGCCGGGGTTGAGGCTGGCGATGTAGTCGGGGTCGCATTGGGCTTGCTCGGCAACCATTTCCAGTAGTGAGTTGTAGCGCATTCGACCGAGCTCGCCGCGGGCGCGCCAGTCCTGCGGCTTGCGGCCAATTGCGGCAAAATCATCTGTTCGAAGTCGGCGCGTTATAAACACTGGCTCTTGGATTTGTAGGAGCTGCGCGGTGTCGGCATCGAATGCGCCGGAGCGTGGTAAGCCGTGACTGGTTTGGTAGGCGAGTAGGGCGGCTTGGGTCTGCGTACCAGATGCACCGTCAATGGAGCCAGGGGAGAATCCTACACGGGCCAGTGCGATCTGTAGTTCGGCTGTACCGTTGATCGCGCGTGCGGATGAGCCCTTGCTGAAGTCAGTGAGATTACGTAGCTGTGGCCAATAGTGGCTGACCAGCGCCGCAGTGATGAACACCAAGATGATTCGGGTCAGCAAATGCTTAGTCCAATGTGTCTGTTGTGGTGACTTTCGCCCGCTAGATTTCGAGGCGCGCTTAGATGTTGGTTTTTTGGGCACAGCAAAGTGGATTGAAATTAGCAGGCAGCGCGAGTCGTGAGGAGAGTGTCCGAAACCATAAGGGTATCGGTCTGCTGGAGCTCTTGGTAGAGCGTGCGTTGCTTAAACGCCAAGCAACTCAGCTCACAGTGAAAGTAAGAAAATACCAACTGCGCTGTTTTTATTTTTTCAGACATGATTGGAGTGAATAAGATTCCTAGTCAAATTAGTCACTTTGGCCCTTAAGGCAAGCCCACCAGCGGCCTCACATTCTCTCAATTCAGCGTTTAGCGAATTTAAATAAAACTAATCCAAAACAAGGTTACATTTTTATTAACAAATTATAAAATAGTAACTTAACCTATAACTAATATCCAAATTATGAAATTTATAAAACTTCTAGCGCTTCTTGGTATCACTTTCTTTTTGACTGCTTGTGCTTCCACCGATGAGGCGGTGTCTGCCTCTGACGGAGGAGACTCTGAGCACCCAAACGCAGTATCGGACATGGCCGGGTCTCATGACGCCCACAATGAAGGCTTGTTAATGGACCAATACAAGTCTGGTGAAATCCCTGGCTACCGCGACTAATCCACAGTCCGTTGAGTCTTTACAAAAACGCCGCCTTTCGGCTGAAAGGCGGCGTTTTGTTGTAAGCATTTATATAGTGTTCTTGGCTGAGTCCAGAGATCGCGGGATAAATCTCAATGCCACTGCACACTAGGATTTTTTAAGCCACGCGCTTTGCGATCATGAATAGTTACAGGCGTGTGGGCGACTTGCCCACGGTAACCATTAACGAGGGCGGGTCGCCCTCACTCCATTGCTAAGCACATGTATCAAAGCATTTTATTTCGAGCTAAGTTGCTCGAGGATCTTATAGTTGCGCTGAATCATGGCAGACGGATCTTCGAGGAGTCCCGCTGCGACGCGTGCATTGTCGAGGAGTTGCTCACTGATCAAACCCGCGAGTTCTTCGTTGGAGCCGCGCAGCTCGGCGAGGTTTTTCACCAATGCGTGGCGTGGGTTAATCTGTAGTTTGACGGGTGGCTCTGCACCCATCGCGCTGGCATCGTCGCCTTGCTGTTGCTGCATCGCCTTCATCATCTTGCGCATCTGAGCAGTCATCATCTTGTCGCCGTTGACGATCATCGCGGGGCTACCCACGAGGCGGTCGCTGGCTGCGACTTCGCTGACGTCGTTGCCAAGCTTTTCTTTGATGAATGCGCAAAGCCCTTCGACCGCGTCAGTTGCCAAGGCATCTTCCTTGTCGGTGTCTGTCTCTGGCGCAATGGCTTCGAGGTCGATACCGTCCGCGTCGGCTGAGATGAAGCTCTTCTCTTCAAAAGCGCGGGCGTGGTTCATGACAAATTCGTCGATTGGTTCGTAGAGGTACAGAACTTCGATATTACGCGCCTTGAAGGCTTCGAAGTAAGGCCCTGTCTCTATCGCGCTGCGACTGGCTCCAGATAGGTAATAGATCTCTTTCTGACCTTCGGGCGCACGTGAGAGGTAGTCGGCGAGGCTGGTGTTGCTGCCTTCCTCGGTATAAGAGGACTCGTAGCGAAGGAGTTTGAGCAATTGATCGCGGTGCGTGAAATCGGTGGTCACACCTTCCTTAAGGAAGATGCCGAAGGATTTCCAGAAATCGTTGAACACTTCAGGCTCTTTTTTCGCCTTTTCCTCGAGCGTCTTGAGGAATCGCTTAGTGATGACTTTGTTGAGCTTCTGAATCAACGCGCTGTCTTGCATCGACTCACGGGAGATGTTGAGCGGCAAGTCGGCACTATCGACGACGCCACGTAGAAAGCGGAGCCAATCGGGTAGTAGACCCTTGGGATCGCTGTCAATTAGGACCTTGCGGCAATACAGCGCGACGCCTGATTCCATTCGGCCGAAGCCGAAGCCTTCCATGTTTTCAGTGGGAGCGAAGAGTAATGTGTTGATCGAAATCGGTGCGTCTGCGGCGAAGTGCAACCAGAAGCGTGGATCATCAAAGGCGTTGGCCTGGAATTTGTAGAACTCTTTGTATTCCTCGTCAGTGATATCGCTTTTGCCTTTGAGCCAGAGCGCTTGGACGGTCTTAAACTCGTCGCCATCGACCTTGATCGGAAACTGCACAAAGCTTGAGTAGCGTTTGATGATCCCTTCGAGTTTATCCTTCTGGGCAAACTCCTTATACTCATCCTTAAGGGTGAAGACAATGCGTGTGCCGCGCCGTTCACCTTCGACTTGCTCGATTTCGTAAGCGCCATCGCCGTTGCTGGACCAGCAGAGGCAGTCACCTTCAAGTTGCCATGTGCGGGTGTAGACCTTTACGGAATCGGCTACCATGAAGACGGAGTAGAAGCCTACGCCGAACTGGCCGATTAAGTTTTCGTTGCGCTCGCCACCTGCTTTGAGTGCGTTGAGGAAGGCTTTGGAACCTGAGTGAGCAATGGTGCCGAGGTTTTCAATGAGCTCGTCGTGCGTCATGCCGATTCCAAAATCTTGGATCGTGATGGTGCCGGCTTCTTCGTCGGAAGTGACTTGGATCTCTAGATCCAGATCCGCATCGAAGATGTCTTTCTCTGAGAGCTGCGTGTGTCGCAGCTTCTCGGTGGCATCGGAGGCATTCGAGATTAGCTCACGGACGAAGATCTCTTTATCCGTGTAGAGAGAGTGTACCACGATATCGAGGACTTGTTTGACCTCCGCTTGGAATTCGTGGCGTTCAGGTGTGTGTGTGCTCATAATATGTCTTGGATTTGTTTAAAATGAAAGGCGGGACGCTAATAGCATTTTTGCAAAAATCAAGTGCCCTCCTGTGAGATTGATCAGTAACCGAGAAAACCCACCGCGCGGGTGGGCTTTGAGAGCTGAGAGGGGAGACTTCAGGGCTGAGGGCTGAGAGGGGAGACCTGAGGGCTGAGAGGCATTAGTCTTTGTCGCTGAAATCGAGGGCTTCGAGGTCGAATTCCATGTCAGCCACACGGGTGGCAGGGCCTGTCATACAAACTGCGTAGTCGTCGCCGATTTCTATCGCGATCTTGCCGCCAGGCATGTGCACGGTGATGGCGCGATCGCAGAGGCCGATTCGGTGAGCCACCGCTGCGGAGGCACTGCTGCTGGAGCCAGAGGCGAGGGTGTAGCCTGCGCCGCGTTCCCATATTTCGATCTGGATGTTGTTGCGGTCGAGAATTTTAAGGAACTGCACGTTGGTGCGGTTAGGAAAGGTGGGATCGACTTCGATTGCCGCGCCGTCTGTGCAGGCGAGTTTTTCCGAGATTTCGACCAGTGGCACGACGCAGTGAGGATTGCCAATGTCGGCTAGATAGACGGTGTAGTCGGTGCCGTTGATGCTCAGTTGCTGGCCGATGTCGTGATCCGCTTGCTCGGGGCCGTCGATGGGAATGTGGTCCATCGGGAAACGTACTTTGCCCATATCAACCTTGATCGAGGCGGCACCGTCGCTGATTATACAGGTGACGACACCTCCGAGTGTATCAACGGTGAAAGCGTCGTTGCGGACTTTGCCAATGTCGTAGAGGTAGCGGGCGAAAATTCGCAATCCGTTACCGCTCTTTTCGGCTTCGCTACCGTCTGGATTCATGATCCGCAGACCGAAGTCGGCTTTGTCGCTAGCAAGTGGCCCGTAGAGGATACCATCGGAGCCGAGGCCGAAGTTGCGGTGGCAAATACGCACGGTGTCTAGTTGGTTAGGCAGTTCGCTAGCGTCTTTAGGGTCGAGGACAAGATAGTCGTTCCCGAGAGCGTGGTATTTAGAAAATTTCATAGTCATTACAGTTTAGCCGAAAGTGGTGACGTCTCGGTTTGGCCCAAGTAGTCGAATAGCTGAGCAGATGGGATTCTACCAGGAGTAGCCGAGCAGCTAAAGGCTTGCGGAATCTTTGCTTGTCTTGAATGCTCTATTTTCGAATAAATTTGTCAAGATCAGCAAAAGTAATGAAGCGAATAAAGATGCCAGAATCGATTTCTTTGGGTCAAATAAATACTCGCTGTTGGAATTATGTCGAGTTGTCGATCAGCTTGGGTGTGTTTGCTGTATTTCTGATTTTAACGTTTCATTCGAATGGTGGTGGTGGAGTGCTCGAGCCACTATTTTTACCCTTTGCTATGGCGCTGGCGATTGGCTTGGGGCTGCGCTATCAAATGTCAGGCGCGCTAGGGGTCGCAGCTCTATTGGTGTTGATTGTCGCTTATGCGTGGTTGTCAGGCGTCGGTGTATTTGCGCAGGGTTCTTTCGGTGAGCATCTATTGTTTGCGATCGGGGTGTTGGTTCTATTCATTTTGATTACGTTTATCTGTGCGATTGTTGTGGGCTATCATTTACGCACGGTAGACCTTGCGGACGAACGTGAGCATTTAATGCATCGGGTGCTAGATGCATTGCCAATCGGTATTTGGGTACGCTCGCGCAATGGTCGTACTGTCTTAATTAATGAGCGCTGGGCGAGTTTCTCTCCGAGAAGCGTACCCGAGATTATGAATTCAGAATTACAGGCTCCTCCAGTTGATCTTGGCGAACAGTGGGAGGTAGATCGAGAGGCGCTGTTCAGCTCGGATGATGGTACGATCCGTTATCAGCAAGTTGATTTAATCGACAATACTGGGCGGTCTAACGCGATGACCTTGTTAACTTTGAAAGTCTTTATTAATGAGTCTGAAGGAGAGGGCACCTTATCGTTGCTGGTTGATGAGACCTCATTGCGCCTCTACGAGGAGCAGATTCGATTGAGTGAGCATCGATTACGCATGGCGCTGGATACAGTGGAGATGGGCTTCTGGGAGCAGGACCTGGGCAGTGGTGAAATTTTTCGTGATGTGAATTGGTCCCGTATTCTGGAACTAGACTCGATAGATGTGCATGATCATAAAAAGGAATGGCAGGAGCGGATTCATCCGGATGATCGTGATCGAGTGTTGGCGGCGTATGTGAGGTTCATTGATAATGGATCGGAGCCACTGGAAATCGATTATCGTATCTGTAAGGGCGCAGCTGAATTCATCTGGGTGCAAGATCGGATCGTGGTGCAAGATCGTGATGTGTTTGGTCGTGCGACTCGAATCATGGGGACGATGCAGGACATCACTGCTCGAAAGAGCATTGAGATCGATTTGAAGCAGGCAAAGGATCGTGCGGAGGCGGGTAATCGGGCAAAGGGGTATTTCATCGCGACGATCTCTCATGAGATTCGCACGCCTTTGAATGCAATTATTGGGTTGTCGAGTTTCTTAAACGAGAGTGGGCTGGATGAGGAGCAACTGGATCTGTCGCAGACGATCTATTCGAGCGGTAAGAGTCTGCTTTTTCTGGTGAATGATATCTTAGATTTCTCGAAGATCGAGTCTGGACGTCTGGATTTAGAGATGCAGGAATTTCCGTTGCATCTGTGCTTTGAGGATTGTGTAAAGCTCTTCAAGATTCGAGCTGCCGAGCTCAATGTTTCGCTTCGGCTGAGTTTAGATCCGGCACTTACAGAGTTTGCGCTCGGTGACATGGAACGATTGCGGCAGATCGTACAAAATTTATTGGCAAACGCACTCAAGTTTACAGACGCGGGCGAAGTAGGAATCGCCGTGCGTCCTATTAAGTTAAGCGAATTACCTTTGGAGCGTCGTCCTGATGCCTTGGAACCGATCGGATATCTTGACCAACTCGATCATGACTATCTTGAGGTATTAGTGAGTGATTGTGGAATTGGCATCCCGAAAGATCGGCAACATTTACTGTTTGAGGCATTTAGCCAAGTGGATGCCTCAACAACTCGTAAGTATGGTGGTACTGGGCTCGGATTGGCGATCTGCAAGCGCTTAGTCCATGCGATGGGAGGACGGATTTGGACGGAAAGTCGCGAGGGTGAGGGGGCTGTGTTTGGTTTTGTGGTGCGGATCAAGTTGATCGAGGAAGTCTCTGTAGTATCACCTCCGTCCGATCGTCTAGCTGAGGTGGTGGAGCGTATCGTCGAAAAGCACCCTTGCGATATTTTAGTGGTCGGAGATCGAGGTGAAGTTGAGCATCTGTTACTTGCCTGTCGCCAGTTGGGCTACGCGCCGCACCACGCTCCGAGTTATGACTTAAGTGCGGATGCCTTTCAGCGCCGTCGTTATAATATGGTTTTTATCGGGATGGGAAAAGAAGTCGCTGGTCTCGAATTAGCCAGACAGATTTCTGCCGTATCTGGCTCAAAGTCTTCGCAAGTGTTGCTGGGGGTCGTTCCAGATGGGCAAGCAGTCTCGAAGGAGCGCTGTAAACTGGTAGGGATACAGCGCCTAGTCGAAGGAAACTTAGAAGCAGCGACTATCCGAGATGTGATTCTGGATGTGCTGCATGAGCGCGGTTAAACGCGCTCACTAGGGCGTGCAAGCCAGCGAGTTCAATATTCGGATTGATTCCGCAACCGTAGCAAATCAAGCCGCTTTCGTGCTCGATTTGAATGTAGGCCGCGGCATCTGTTGCCGAGCCGCTGCCGATCGAGTGCTGGCGATAGTCTAGGAGCGTAAAGTGCTTCCAACCCTGGCTATCAAGTGCCTTGGCAAAGGCGCTAATTGGGCCGTTGCCGCGACCAGAGATCGTAAGCCGCTCACCGTTGAAGTTGATTTGAGCGTCGATGCTGACCTCGCCAGTATCGAAGAAGTCTTTGCGTTGAATCGAGAGCAACTCAAGCGGACTACTTAAATTCACGTATTCGCGTCGAAAGATTTCGTGCACTTCGGTAGATTTTAATTCGCAGTTGTCTTGATCGGCGGCGTTATTGATCACGAGGCCGACTTCGGGATGCATGACCTTCGGTAAATCGAGTCCGAACTCACGAGATAAAATATATGCGACGCCTCCTTTACCACTTTGGCTGTTAATGCGGATGATTGCCTCGTAGTCGCGGCCTAGATCGGCTGGATCGATTAACAAGTAGGGGACTTGCCAGTGTGCGCCTGGTTCTCCTCCCTTTTGGCGCAAATCCATGCCTTTCTTGATCGCATCTTGATGCGAGCCAGAAAATGCGGTGAAGACCAAGTCACCGGCATACGGATGGCGGTCTGGCACATGCATACGCGTAACACGCTCGTATGTCTCTCGCGTTTGATTCAAATTGCTAAAGTCGAGCTTGGGATCGACGCCTTGTGTGTAGAGATTCAACGCAACGGTTACGATATCGAGATTACCGGTGCGCTCGCCGTTGCCAAAAAGCGTGCCTTCGACACGATCTGCGCCAGCCATTAAGCCAAGTTCGGTAGCCGCGACCCCAGTGCCGCGATCATTGTGCGTGTGTAAAGAAATAATCGCTGTATTGCGATCTCTCAAGTTGCGGCAGAACCATTCGATTTGGTCGGCGTGTACATTCGGCGTTGCCATTTCAACTGTGGCGGGAAGATTCAGGATGATTTTGTTCGCGGTGGTCGGTTGCCAGACATCAATCACGGCTTCGCAAATTTCCAAGGCATAATCGACTTCAGTGTCTGAAAAACTCTCAGGGGAATACTCTAGGCGAACTTTGGTGGCTGGAAGGGTGGAAACGAGACTTTTGATCAATTGAGTGCCTTCGGTAGCAATCTGTTTGATCTCTTCTTTGCTCATGTTGAAAGTGACGCGGCGCTGTAACGGCGAGGTCGAGTTATATAAGTGTACGATAGCTTTGGGCACGCCCTCCAAGCTTTCGAAGGTGCGGCGGATTAGATGTTCTCGCGCTTGAACCAGCACCTGCAAAGTTACGTCTGATGGGATGCGGTCTTCTTTGACTAAGCGGCGGATGAAGTTGAACTCGGTATCGCTGGCGGAGGGAAAGCCGACCTCAATTTCTTTGAATCCGGTGGCGACTAGTAATTCGAAGAACTCGACCTTCTCGTCTACGTTCATTGGGATCGCAAGGGCTTGATTGCCGTCGCGAAGATCGACACTTGCCCAGATCGGGGCGGTGGTGATCGTCTTGTCCGGCCATGTGCGGTCGGGCAAATTAATTTGCTGAAAGGGCCGGTACTTAGTGATGGTGCCTTTTTGCATGCTGAAAATGGGTTCGCTACTGGAGTGTTTGTTTCGGGTTTCGAGGCGCGTTCTGGTGCGGCGCGTCTCTGTATCGCGGTGGGAGCATTGGCTCGCTTGATTATTATGCGCGGGCATTGAGCCCGCAAACGAATTACTTTATGTCCCCAAAGGGGAGAAGTTGTCGTGCGCTTGTTAGGCGTATCGCTTTTGCGAATAATACATGCATCGGTTAAGCATTCATTCGATTTAGGGACTGTCAAGCGCGTGCTTGCATCAAGCGAGGTCGAGCGTGTATTACTTAAGTCTTGTTTGTGGACTGTATTCCTCTCAAATTTAATAACTGTGGCAGAGATTAATTTAGACTTAAAAGGGCGCACTATTATTTTGGGCATTACGGGATCGATTGCAGCCTACAAGGCTGCCGATATCACTAGTCGCTTGACCGAAGCCGGCGCGCAAGTGTATCCGGTGATGACCGCAGAAGCCTGTCGATTTATACAACCGCTTACTTTGCAGGTGCTTTCACGTAATCCGGTCGTATCGGATCTGTGGAAGGAAGAGGAGGGCTGGCAACCCGGACATATTGAGTTGGCGGATCGGGCAGACCTCGTCCTCGTAGCTCCAGCGACCGCACATTGCCTCGCATTATTCGCGCAGGGACTCGCGCCAGACTTACTCTCGTCGATTCATTTAGCAACACCTGCACCAGTTATGTTGGCGCCTGCGATGAATGGTAAGATGTTGGCACATGTGGCGACTCAAGAAAACATTAAGACGCTTCGTTCGCGCGGCTATCATTTTATTGAACCGCAGAGTGGTATGCTCGCTTGTGGATATGAGGGGGAAGGCAAGCTGGCTGCCGTAGAGACGATCGTAGAATCGGTCCAAGATTTTTTTGCAAACGCTTGATTAAACGGAATGGATAAAAAGAATATGCAGTCCGAATCGGCTTCATCTGATTCAAGTAAAGAGCGCTTAAACAATAGTATGCTTAAGTCAGGAGAAAGCTTTGGGAATTTTCGTGTCGTTAAGTGTATTAGTTCGAGCTTGTTGGCGAATTACTACCATATGCAGCATGTGCGTGATTTGCGTGATGTGACGCTCTGTGTGTTTCACCCGCGAACTATTGAGGATGCGAAATGTTTGAAACGTTTAGAGGGCTTACAGACGGCGCTGAAGGCGATTAATCATGAGGGCATTCCACAGATTCAGGATTGTGCTTTGATAAATCAACGGCACTGCATCTTTATGGATGCAGTCAAGGGACAAAGCTTGAGTCAATATTTCGCTGAGCATGCGAAGCCGGGAGTCGATGCTGAAGACGTTGGGCGTATCTTGGCTTTGCTGTTAGGGATTTTAGGGTATGCGCATGCGCAAGGTGTGGACCATCGTGATCTGGATACGGACCTCATTTTCATACAGAGCGATGGCTCTATACAGGTGCTCGGTTTGGGTGTGAAGGCGACTTTGGGCATTGAGTTGTTTGAGTCGATCGTTTCGGCATCGGTCTGTCCGCTGGGTGCAAATGTGGCATCCGAGCGACTTAATTCGTTTGATGTGATGAGTCCTGAGTATCGTCACGGGATCGTTGAAGATGCGCGAGTGGATATTTTTGCTTCGGGTAATATTGCGTATTGGCTTTTGACAGGGCAGAAAGCGGACCTGTCTAAGTACGAGGCTCCGTCAACCATTGTGGATGATCTCCCGAAAGTTTGGGATGCGCTGATTGAGACGACGCTTAAGCGAAGCCGAGATGATCGGTATCAATCTTGCAGGAGCATGCTTCTGGCTTTGAAGGGGACGGCGGACGAACTGGAGCCAGAACGTGGAGGCTTGATTCAACGACAGATTGATCGAATTCCAGTGCCAAAGGGAATTGAGGCACGTGGCGAGCTAGCAACTCGAATCTATCGCTTGGCGGTGATTGGTTTAGTTGGTCTGAGTTTGACGGGCTTAGTCTCATCTTTCTTGCATTCAATATTTGTCGAGCACTTAGAAAATACGCAAGTGGTGTCAGTGGCGGCCGATGGTGAATCGCCGAATTTACAACTTAATGTGACGCCGGTGGGGGCTCAGGTCCGGTTTGTTGGTATCGATGCTGTCTTTAGCACTAGAGAGGGTGGGCTTGATCTGGTTGTGCAGCCTGGGGATTATAATGTGCGAATTTCTGCTCCGCAGTATTTAGAGCAGCAGTTGCCGGTGTCTATTGGGAATGTTGCCTTGCCTAGAATTAATATTGAGTTGCAGTCAGCGTCGGAGGATTTGCGAATTCAGACTCAACCTGGAGCGGTAATTGCCCTCCTGAATGAAGAAAATCTAGAAGTAGAGCTCGGTACGACAGATGCGGACGGACAATTTAATTTAAAGCGGGGGGATTTTGACGAGTTTGATCGTATTATTATCCGGAAGATGGGATACTTGCCTACGACTTTAGAAGATCTGAGTGGCGCGCTGATGCAGGTCGTATTGGCGGAGTTGCCTTCGAGTGTGACTGTGCGGACTCAACCCGAGGGTGCCCGTGTCTTGGTAAATAGTATCTACGTGGGACCTTCACCCGTAACAATCGATGCATCCGAGGGCAATGGAAACTACATTGTGGCCGTGCAATCTCAAGGCTATCGCACCGATAGTCGCCGCGTTAATGTGGAATCTGGCGAGCATGAAGTGGTTGATTTTGGCGCGTTGGTCTTACGCTCGGCAGAGCTTGGTTTTGCGGTTACTTTTGCAGGTGCCCCTAGTAGTGGGGTCTCCGGATTGATGGATGACCTGTTAGTGGAGCTAGATGGGCAGCAACTCGCATATGATTCAGAGGTATTGAAGGCAGTCCTTGAGGGGACTCATACGGTGCGCTTACTGCATCCGCTATATGTGTCAGAATTACAAACTGTGAAGGTCGAGGATCGAGTGGATCAAACGCTAACTTATTTAATGCAGCCAGTACCTGGGCAGGTCGAGTTGGTGGTCCCGCCGGAGTTGGAAGTTGAAGTGCGTGTGGCAGGAGTGGATGTCGATGTTTTAGATGGTATTGTTTCTTTGGCTGCCAATCAACGTGTTGAGCTCGAACTGCGAATGAAGGATTATCTTACGATGGTGAGACACTTTAAGTTGAAGCCCGATGAACGTATTACATGGGAGGTTGAACCTGTGCAAATTCCAGGGCCTGAGCCTGGGGCCGAGTGGACGATGCCTTATTTAGCTTTGAAGCTCTGCTGGGTTGAGGCGGGAAAATTCCTTATGGGTAGTCCGATTGAAGAAGTAGGGCGCTTGCCGAATGAGGGACCGCAGACGGCGGTTCGTTTTAATCAGGGGTTCTGGATTGGAAAATATGAGGTGACTCAGGCGCAGTATTCCGAGGTGATGGGTCAAAATCCTTCGTCAGTGACTAGTGAGAGCTTTCCAGTAGACAATGTTTCATGGGAAGACGTAAGGCTATATTGCCAAGTCTTGACAAATATTGAAAGAGGAGCCGGACGCTTACCGGAGGGCTATGTATATCGATTGCCGACAGAAGCAGAGTGGGAATATGCCGCTCGTTCGGGCTCAGTCGCGCCGTTTACCTTTGGTGATCAAGCTGATGTTTCTAATGGTAATTTCAGTGGAGTCTATCCATTCGATGCCGAGTCTCAGGTAAGTAACCTAGATCATTATGGCACCTTGCCTGTGGGTTCGTATCCACCAAATGATTTCGGGCTACACGATACGCACGGTAATCTCGCCGAATGGACTTTGGACCGATATAATGGTCGTCTTTATGGTGGTTCGCTAGTGGATCCACGTCCGAGAGACGAAGGGCTCCGTGTAGTCGTCCGTGGAGGCAGCTGGGAGGATTTTGCAGTTCGCGTGCGTTGTGCCGCTCGCGATGAGATTCGCGGTGATACAAAGAGTAATGCGATCGGATTTCGAGTGGCGTTGGCACCCGCTTTCTAGTGCCGTGACTTTGGGCCATTCGCGCGACCTTCGCTGGGGCAGTGCTAAATCCGGATTAATTATGTGGATCGCGACCGTCTAGGTTTGTCGTCTAGTTAGAGCTGCAGGCAGAATGCAACGCTTGGACCGATGAGTAAGGCGCTGTCTGTAAGAACTCGAAATGTCTCTACAGAGAGTTGCTCTTGGTAGGCGTCGATGATCCAGAGCGCACCTAGCGATAGGCCTATTGGCAGGGCCCACGCTTGATTTAAAAAACACAGTGAGAGGGCGCAGATAATCTTCAGAGTAATGATAAATAGCGTAGGGAGCCGAGAGAGTGAGCGCACTTGCAGGGCGGTGTCGATGCACTTCTCTTTCGCACCAATCATTAAGCAATTAGTCAGACACAGTAGCGCCAGTGCACACGCCGGTGGCCAGAGGGTTGCATTGGGTAGCAGGAAGACGATCACGCCGCCGGTATAGATGATTGCGACGCAGAGTTCTTTGGGGAAGAAGCGTCGAGAGAGTCTTTGGTTTAAGGCAGTGTATAGTAAGCAGAGCGTTAGCAGTGCTGCGCCGTTCTTCAGTTGAGAAGTTGTCAGCCCTGTGAACGCGATTCCGATATTGCTTAATAAAACGCACCACCAGCAGCGCCAGAGTGTGGTGAAGTATTGCTTCGCAAAGCGGTGTCGAGCCGAATGCAGTTTTTGGAGTGGGCGTTTTGCGACATCAAACAAGCGATCCGCGATATAAGTTAACCAGACAGACAGGCAAAGCACAATTTGAGTCACCGCACTGATCTGTAACCCCAGTACTCCGGCGAAGGTCGCCTGCCAGACCAGTGCAATCAGCGCCGCATCCAGTGCGAAGAGGTTCGGCCATTGCCAGAGTCGAATGCGTAACATGCTCCGATCATGAGCGCGAGGCCATCCACAGCGCAAACCTTGAAGCGATACATCAAGATGAATTCGAGCCGCACGGTGTTTTTTGCCGAATGACTATTTTCTATTGACGGACACCAAGGTATATCCATTTTCCCAACTTTCCCTTGGGGGCATTAGCTCAGTTGGTAGAGCGCTTGCATGGCATGCAAGAGGTCAGGAGTTCGACTCTCCTATGCTCCACCACTCTTTTTAGGGATGGTGAGTCAGAGTTGAAGGTGGTTGCATGTTGAACTCACTTTGGCTGCGTGAGCCAGTAAAATGCAATGAATGTGCAGCTTA
>Ga0209833_1001459_pt1 | contig 15716 bp, 10 predicted proteins | sample COGITO_mtgs_1105_3_FD_184797 | JGI IMG/M metagenome (GOLD analysis project Ga0209833, IMG submission 184797) | Pelagic marine microbial communities from North Sea - COGITO_mtgs_110506 (SPAdes) (version 2) | ecosystem: Environmental > Aquatic > Marine > Epipelagic ... | reverse complement strand
ATCCTAATGGGCCCGGGGGATTTGGTGTCATTAATAATGATACCACCGGTGGCGCACCGTTTAGAAATTATTTTGGTGTTAATGATCAAAGAAATAGTACTTTAAGACAACCATTTCAACGAATAAATGGAAATTTTTATGGAGAATATGAAATTCTTAAAGGATTAAAATTTCGATCCTCAGTGGGAATTGATTACGTTGCAACTCAGACATATGAGGAAAGTAATGAATCCGGTGGATGGGATCTTTCTAGCTATGATGCAGTAACATCAAACTTTTTTGTTACTGGTGTAAGAGTACTTGAACAAACAATTAACTTTAATAATGTCTTGACCTATGATACAAGTTTTGGTAAACACAACTTAAAGCTGTTAGCGGGACACGAAGAAAGTAGTTATAATTATGATTTTATAAATTGGCGGGGAGTTCCTTTATTAAACCCAAATGTTAAAATAGCTGCCACAGGAGATAATATTTCTGCAAATGATGACAAAGATCATTGGGCAATTAGAGGGTTTTTAGGGAGAGTGAATTATAATTTTGATCAAAAATATTATTTAACTGTAAATGTTCGTGAAGATTCTTCTTCGAGATTTCAAGAAGGCAATAGAAGTCAAATTTTCCCATCATTTTCAACTGCATGGAGAATAAGTGACGAGTCGTTTATGGATAATGTTAATTTTATAGATGATCTTAAATTAAGAGCCTCTTATGGTGAGGTTGGTAATCAGCTGACGGGAATTAACTTTGCGTACATACCAAGTCTAAGAAGTACTGAGTTTTATACATTAGGAACTAACCAGGATCTTGTTAGGGCCCCAGCTGCCTATAATTATGCTAATCCCGCTTTATCATGGGAGACAAGTGTGCAAATGGATATCGGTTTAGATGTTGTACTGTTTGAGGGTGCTATCAATGCTACTTTTGACTATTACCAAAAAACTACTAAAGATTTATTAGTAGCAGTACCAGTTCCTGGAACCTCTGGATTTTATCCAAATACAGATGCAAATGTTGGATCTGTTGAAAACAATGGTTTAGAATTTTCTGTTGGATATAATAAGACAGTTAATTCAGATTTTAATTTTAGTGTTAATGCAAATCTTACCACTGTAAATAACCAGGTTATTGATTTAGGTGGAAGTGAGATAATTACGGGTATTGATTTACAATCACATAGAACTGCAGAAGGTTTTGAAATTGGTCATTTTTATGGACTACAAACTGATGGTCTATTCCAGACCCAAGCTGAGATTGATTCACATGCTACTCAAACTGGAGCTGCACCTGGTGATATAAAGTTTAAAGATTTGTCTGGTCCAAATGGAGTGCCTGACGGGGTAATTGATGACCTTGATAGAACATATTTGGGATCTCCAGTTCCAGAATTTTTCTATGGATTTTCTTTGAATGCTAATTATAGAAAATTTGATTTCTCTATTATTGGTCAGGGAACTTCAGGAAATGAAATTTTTAACAATGCTAGATTAACTCTCGAGGATTATACTAACAGTACAGAGTCAGGGGATAATCAATCTATTTCTGTTCTAAACCGTTGGACCGGACCAGGATCAAGCAATGAGATTCCAAGAGCTATAGTAAATGGTGGGCCAAATGCTAATAATAGAATGTCTGACAGATGGATTGAAGACGGATCCTTTTTAAGAATTAGGAATATTCAATTGGGATATAGTATACCTCAAGACGCTTTCTCTTCCATAAAAGCAAACATGATCAAAAAAGGAAGAGTTTATGTGAATGCTCAAAATATGTTCACATTCACAAATTATTCTGGATTAGACCCAGAAGCGACAAGAGGATTTACTTTCTCAAGAGGAGAAACTCCACTTATATCTGGGCAAGATGATGGAAGAACCCCCACTCCCGTAACAATCCAAATGGGAATCCAACTTACATTTTAATTAAATACTAAATATTATGAAAAAATATATTACAATTTCAATTTTATCATTACTGGCTTTTGCAACTATTTACAGTTGCAACGATCTTGATTTGGAGCCATTAAATAGATTATCAGAAGCGGCTTATTATAAAACAGCTGCTGATTTTGATGGAGCTATTTTCTCTGTTTATTCATCAACCCAAGATTATTTTGCTCCAGGTCTAGGAGATGGTACAAGTGGTTTTGATGGTGGAACCAGAATGCCGTGGCAAAAACTTGTAGGATTAACTGACGATGATATGTTTCAACAGTACACAAACGATAGTGCTTATGATGCTCAAATACTTCAAGGTTCGTCCGATCCTGAGGCGACACTTTCACTTGCATTTAGAGTAACTTACAAGGGTATTTACAGAGCTAATCTCATTCTTAAAAAAATAGAAGAGGATGATGTTGATTTAACAGAAGCTAAAAAAGCTACATATATAGCAGAAGCTAAATTCCTTCGAGCCTTTTTTCACTTTCAAGCCATGAAATTATGGGGAAATCCCCCGTTAGTAACAGAAGTTGCTGAAAATTTAGCAACTGCTTCAATACCAAACTCAACATCTGAGGCTCTGTATGCTGCAATTTTATCTGATTTTGAAGCCGCTTTTACCGGATTACCATTATCGTGGGATGACAGTAATAAAGGGCGAGCTACAAAATGGGCTGCAAAAGCATATGTTGGAAAAGTTAATGTTTGGAAACAAGATTGGACTGCAGCGACATCAGCATTTCAAGAAGTTGTGGGATCTGGGGCATTTGCTTTAGAATCTAATTATGATGACGTATTTGCTTGGGATAACGAAAATAATATTGAATCTATTTTTGAAATCCAAGCTTCAGGAAATTTTGATGGGAATAATAATATCTGGGTGATGGATGATACTGAAATTGCTGCTCAGCAAGGAATGTTGAGACCATTCCATTTTGGAATAAGCAATCAATTACATCCTGGCGGGAACGCAGTTGTTGGATGGAGAGGCGGCTGGGCCCAACTATGGGCAGCTACAAAAGAAATAGAGGAATTATTTGAACCTGGTGATAAGCGTTTTCCTGTATCCCTTTATGCAGAGGGTGACGATTATATTGGAATGCCAGATGGTAAACCCACAGAAGTATTTACCTATACAAAGGATTGGATGCACACTGCTAAAGGTACAAATATTAAAAAGTACATGGGCCCAAGAAATTCTGTTACTGAGAATTATTCTTCAAATGGTGGAACTGATTATAGTAATCATAGATGGTTTCGCTATGGAGGAATGCTACTTTTATATGCTGAGGCTTTAATTCAATCAGGCAATACATCTGCTGGAATGGATATAATTAATAATCAAATTCGCTCACGTGCTGGCCTAGGTGCAACAACCGAAGCCGATCCAATAAAAGCTCTAATAGACGAAAGAAGAAGAGAGTTAGCTTTTGAATACCATAGAATATTCGATGTTCAAAGATGGGGTATTGGTGCTCAAGTTTTTGGCAACTGGGATTCAAGATTTAGATACTTTCCTATGCCTCAGAGAGAAATAGATGCAAGTAAAGGAGAGTTAACACAAAGTCCAGGTTGGTAAAAGATAATTTAATACTTACACTATCTTTTAATTTTGTTTAAATTAATTGATTAAAGTCTCTGTTGATCTATAAAAAAAAGAATTGCCGGCAAGGCAAATATTTTTAATTTTATAAGATGACCCCTCCTAAATGAAGGGTCATCTTACTTATTATAATACTAGACAAAGTGAATTATCGTAAAGCCATTAGTTTTTTACTTTTAATTGCAACTATTAAGCTTTTGATTAGTTGTGTAAAAACTGAAACACGCTTTGAAAAGTTATCTTCAGATAAAACAGGTATTGGTTTTTCTAATTTGATCTCGGAGGAATTGACTTCTGATATTCTTGACTTTTTTTTCTTCTCTGGTGCGGGAGTGGCAATTGGCGATATAAATAATGATGGATTGAAAGATGTTTATTTTTCTGGAAACCTTGTTTCAGGTAAGCTTTATTTGAATAAAGGTAATTTAGAGTTTGAGGATATAACTGATCAGGCAGGAATTAAAGATAAAGTTTGGGGAACAGGAGTTGTAATGGAGGATATAAATCAGGATGGTTTGTTAGATATTTATGTTTGTGCATCCGGTTTTCCTGAGCCTTCTAAACGAAAAAATTTATTATTTATTAATAATGGCGACTTAACGTTTACCGAATCTGCTAAAAAGTATGGCATCGATGATGATGGATATTCAACTCAAGCAGTCTTTTTTGACTATGATAGAGACAATGATCTAGACTTACTTATTGTTAGAGACCCTTACGATATTTATTATAACGATGTAAGTTATGTTAGTGATAAAAAAATAGGAGCAGAATTACCAGGTACCGATAAATTATATGAGAATTTAGGCAATAATGAGTTTGAAGATGTATCAGAAAAAGCTGGAATTATATATGAGGGTTATTCTTTAGGTGTGGCAGTAAGTGATATAAATAAAGATGGATGGCCGGATATATATATATCAAATGATTTTCAATCTGATGATATTTTATATATAAACGATAAAAATGGGGCTTTCAAAAATCAAACTTCTAAACATTTAAAGCATACTGAATTTGCTGGCATGGGAGTTTCAGTAGCAGATATAAACAATGATGCTTATCCAGATATATTTGTAGCTGATATGATGCCTGAGGATAACCAAAGGTTAAAAATGATTATACCAACACCAAAGTATGACAAATTTAATTTAACTCTTAAAAAAGGATATTTACCACAATATTCTAGAAATGCATTACAACTAAATAATGGAAATGGTTCATTCAGTGAAATAGCTCAAGTTATTGGTGTTCATAATACAGATTGGAGTTGGGCTCCACTAATAGCTGATTTTGATAATGATGGTGATAAAGATTTGTTTATTACTAATGGACTTTTAAAAGATGTGGGTGATTTAGATTTTATTCATTACCAACCGTTGAGATCTATTTTTGGAACTAGAGCTTCTAAGGATTCTATAAGAGTCGAACGGGTTAATAAATTGCCTAACCTTTCACTAAAAGATTATTTCTTTGAAAATCAAGGAGGACTAAATTTTTTAAATAAAACTACTGAATGGGGAATTGAAGAGAAATCAATTTCACATGGAGCTGCTTACGGAGATTTAGATAATGATGGAGATCTTGACCTAGTAATAAATACGATAAACAAAGAGGCAATTATTTATAAAAATCGTACTAGTGAAATAGAAGAAAAGAATTACTTAAAAATAAAATTTAAAGGACCTAAAAAAAATTTAAGAGGTATAGGAAGCGTTGTTAAGGTTTTTATTGACAATAAGAATATAATTTTTTATGAAAACTTTCCATGTCAAGGGTATCTTTCCACTGTTGCTGATGTTGTTCATTTTGGACTCGGTAAAAATACTATTATTGATAGTCTGAGTATTAAATGGCCAGATGGAAAAGGGCAATTTCTTAAGAATATCAATATAAATCAAACTTTGACAATTAGCTATTCTGATGCAACAATAAATGGTTCCCCAAGAAGAGAAAACCTTTCTGAACCTATATTTAATAAAATTGAAAAAATTGGAATAAATACTATCCATAAAGAAGACACCCATACTGATTTTAAAACTCAGCCGATTCTTCTGCGCGAACACAGTAAGATGGGTCCTGGTCTGGCTGTTGGAGATTTGAACGGTGATGGTAAAGAGGATTTATTCGTTGGAAATGCATCAGGGAGTGAATCAAATATTTTTTTTCAAGATTCTTCTGGTGGTTTTAATTCCAAAAAATTTGATTCAAGTAATATCAAAACTGAAGACATGGGGGTTTTAATTTTTGATGCAGATAATGATAATGACAATGACATATATGTTGTTAGTGGTGGTACCTCTTATGGAAAAAAATCAAAATATTATAAAGATAGGCTCTATATTAATGATGGTAAAGGAAACTTTTCAATTGATTACAATACTCTAAAATTACCTGAATCAAGTGGTGGAGGTGTGTCAGCAGCAGATTTTGATAAGGATGGAGATCTTGATTTATTTGTTTGTGGTATGGTTGTGCCTGGAGATTTTCCAATATCACCTGAAAATTATTTACTTATCAATACTACTTCTGATCATTTAAAAGAAGATAGTTCTCCGAGATTTATTAAATCTGATTCAGAGGTATTTCCTTTTACGAACGATTTGGGAATGATATCCTCAGCTTTGTGGACTGATTTTAATAATGACGGTTGGACAGATTTAATATGTGTTGGAGAATGGAACTCGATCATTTTTTTAAAAAATAAAAATGGTGTTTTTAAAAACATTACTAATCAAGTTGGTATTAAAAATACAACTGGTTTATGGAATAGTATAACCTCTGCAGATTTTGATAATGATGGTGATATAGATTATATTGTTGGTAATCAAGGCATAAATAATAGATTTAGGGTATCTAAAGACCAACCATTAATGATGTATGCTGATGATTACGACCAAAACGGAAGAATTGATCCTGTCGTTTCTTACTTTAATCAGGGGAGTGCTTATCCTGTTCATACAAGGGGTAGCCTAATAAGTCAAATTAACTCAATGAGAGGACGGTTTAAAACCCATTTAAGTTATGCAGAACGAACTTTTGACAAGATCTTTTTACCAAAGGAACTCAAAAATGCAAAGAAACTTAAATGTGAAATTTTAGAATCAGTATACATAGAGAATTTGGGGAATAGTAAATTTAAAATAAACTCACTTCCAAAGGAAGTTCAATATTCCCCAGTATTTGGTATGCATGCAGAGGATTTCAATAATGATGGTAATGAGGATATTTTATTAGTCGGCAATTTATACAGTATGGAAGTTGGGTTAGGAAGAGAAGACGCTTCAATAGGTAAATTACTTTTAGGAAATGGAAAGGGAGAATTTGATATCATGCCATATAGTAAATCAGGATTTTTATCAGATAAAGATGCTAAAGCATTGGTCAAAATAAATGATATATCAGGAAATTCACTTTATGCTATATCTAATAATAATGATTCTTTGACTGTTTTTAAAAAAACTAATTTAGAATCAAAAGAATATCTAATTGATGATCAAGTAAAGAGTTTGATGATTTATAGTAAAAACAAAAAATCAAGAAAAAAAGAGTTTTATTTTGGAACATCCTATCTATCGCAATCATCAAGATCAATAAAAATATCAGATGCTATAGACAGTGTTCGATTAGATCATAACAATGGAAAATATAAAATAATCAAATTCAAATAAGAATATATAAAATGGATATGCGATTTAGTATTTTTTTTATAACATTATTATTCCTTTTTGGCTTTTCAAGATGCAATCAAAATTCTGCTGAACTAGTTAATCAAAGCATCAATTCTTCAAAATGGATAAATCAATCGAATAAAAACTTAACTGATATTATTGTTACAGATGTATTCTCACCACCTCAAACAAGTAGAATTTATGCGTACACTAATTTAGCTTCTTATGAGGCTTCAAGACCTAATGATATAGTTTTTAATTCTTTATCGGAAAGGCTAAATGGATTTGAATCAATCCCAAAAAATAAATATAAAATTGATCCAACTGTTGCTGGAATTACAGCATTTACATATGTTGGAAAAAACCTAGTTTATGATAGTGTAGCTTTTATAAATACTCAAGACGCGATTTTGAATAAACTCTATAATATTGTTTCTAATAATAATTTATTCAAAGCCTCTCAAGAATATGGAGAGTTAATTGGCAAAATTATTTTAAAACGTTCTCAAAGTGATGGTTATTTGGAAAGAACTGCTTACAGTGGCTTCATAGTAGATGAAAATGATTTAGGAAAATGGAAGCCTACTCCTCCGGCATATATTGATGCACTTGAACCTCATTGGAGTAAATTACTTCCCTTTGCGATTGATTCAAGTAATCAATTTAAACCCTCAGAAAACACCATTTTTTCAATAAATAAAAACTCTACTTTTTATAAGGAAGCGGTTCAAGTTTATAATAAAGTAAATAATCTCACGGATGAACAAAAACAAATTGCCATGTTTTGGGACTGTAATCCGAATCAGTCAAATAACTTTGGTCATTTAATGTATAATGATCAACAAATATCACCTGCCGGTCACTGGATTCATATAACATGTCAAGTAGCCGAGCAGAAGAAGCTATCAAATACTGAAGCATCATATGTATTGGCTAAAGTAGGGATAACACTCGCGGATTCATTTATTATTTCGTGGGATGAAAAATACAGGAGTAATTTAATTAGACCTGAGACATATATCAATAAATACATTGATGCTGAATGGAAACCAATTCTAGAGACACCACCTTTTCCAGAACATACTAGTGCCCACAGTGTAGCTTCAAGGGGAGCATCTCTAATATTAACTAATTTATTCGGTGATAATTTTGCTTTTATAGACTCAACTGAAATACCTTTTGGATTGCCCGTTAGAAAATATAAATCTTTTAAACAAGCCTCAGATGAGGCTGCAATTAGTAGACTTTTGGGGGGTATTCATTATAAACCAGCCGTAGAGGCTGGAAAAAAACAGGGCGAAGACCTAGGAAATTTTATTATCAACAAACTTGATGACGGTATTAACTTTAAGACAGCAAATTCCATTATTTCAGAATTAAATTGATTAAATAAACTTATCAAGTAATAAAAAATGAAAAATCAAATTTTTAAGAAAAACTACATATCAATACTATCTTTTTTATTATTTGTTTCATGCAGTATAGACAAAAAAGAGAGTGAATTAATTTTAGCTTCTATTTTTTCGGATAGTTTGGTTTTACAACAGATGTATGATACAGCTTTGTGGGGAAAATCTAAACCAAATGAAATTATTACTGTAAAGGGAAGCTGGGGTAAAGAAGCTTCTACACAATCAAATGAAAAAGGTGATTGGGAACTAAAGCTTTCAACTCCTAAAGCTGGTGGTCCATATACCATAACTATTCAGACATCTAATAATAGTATTTTATTAAAGGATGTTATGATCGGTGAGGTCTGGTTATCGTCAGGACAGTCGAATATGGAGTGGAAAATGAATCAATGCGTTAATTGTATTGATAACCAAGATGAAGAAATTTCTAAAGTGAATAATAATGAAATAAGAATGTTCACTGTTCCGATGGATTTATCAGGAGAACTTATTAAAAAAAGTAAATGGTTAGTTGCTAATCCAGAGAATGCAGAAGGATTTAGTGCTGCAGCATATTATTTTGCAAGAAAACTTAATAAAGAACTTAAAATTCCAATAGGAATTGTAAATACAAGTTGGGGTGGAACTAGAGTAGAAGCATGGACAAGCAATCGTAAGCTAATCATCCACAAAAGATAAAGTCCCAGAAGAACAGGATTACGATCTATTACAAATAGAATTTAAAAGATTAAATGACTCAATTAAACTTGCTGTTCAAAATAAATTTGGATTCAAAACTTTTGAAATTCCAGAATGGACCGAAGATGAAACACTATGGGAATTCTATGAGAAAGGCTGGTCTAATTTTGATATTGAAGATAAAGAATTTAGAGAAGTTAATTTTGATGATTCTAATTGGAGTCAATGGGAATCTAAGTATACCGATTATGGAAATATTAACTATCAATCAGAGGGAAGATTTGAAAGCGCATTTGAAGAATCAAATAAACTTTTGTCAGATGGGGTAATATGGTTTAGAACAAAAATAATTATTGATGATATAAGTGAAGACTATCAATTAGTTGTTGAAAAGGGAATTGATGATACTGATCAGACCTATTTTAATGGTGAACTTATCGGGAATACTTTTTCTTGGTCAAGGAAAAGAAGCTATAATATCCCCAAAGAATTATTAAAAAAGGGGGAAAATATACTGGCAATTAGAATTACTGACCGTATAGGTGGTGGTGGATTCAATATAAAAGCATGATGTTTAAATTCAAAGATTGAAAAACAGTTAGTTTTTTCTGAATTTAAATTTAAACATCATGCTTTTATCATTAACGCTAGTTCCGTTCTAATTCACAATCTATCTCATGAGGAACTAATAAAAAAGAGTTCATATTTACTAGATAATATTCCAATGCTGTATCGTATTAATGACCCCAATGGATATTCCGCTCTATTTAAAAAAATGCTAACACCTGTAATGCCATATTCTATAAAGGGGGCTATATGGTATCAAGGAGAGTCTAATGTCGATAATAATTATGAATATCAGGAACTATTTACAGGTATGATAGAAGACTGGAGAGAAAACTGGGGTTATGATTTTTCATTTTATTATGCTCAAATAGCCCCTTTTAAATATGGTGTATTTCAAGAATCACATAAATTAAGAGAAGCTCAGAGGAAGACTTTAAAAACTACCAATAAAACTGGAATGGTTATAATCATGGATATTGGAGAGGAAGGAGATATTCATCCCCATAACAAGCAAGACGTGGGTAAAAGACTTGCTCTTTTGGCATTAGATAAAGATTATGAATACGATATTATATCCTCGGGACCACTTTATAAGAGTCATGAAATTTTTAAAAATTACATTGAGATTGATTTTGAAAGTAAAGGGAGTGGATTAATGTCTAATGGTGTTTTGAAAGACTTTGAAATAGCAGGTGATGATATGGTATACAAAACAGCTGAAGCTGAAATAGTTAATAATAAAATAAGGGCTTCTTCGAGCAAAGTAAAATACCCTAAACATGTAAGATATGGATGGAAAAATTGGACAGTAGGAACTCTTTTTAACAAAGAAGGCCTTCCTGCATCGTCATTTAATTCTATTGACTGATATAATCAGTCGCTGATTTCATTCACTATTGAGACATTTCTAATAAATAAGTTTTAAAAAAAGTATACATGAAGAAAATAAAAAAAATAAAAATTTATAAGTTAATTTTTGGTATGATTTTTTTGTTTAATGGCTGTATTAATAATAATTCGAAAAATATGGACAGCACATCTTTTAAAATTGAAAAAACTTCATTTGGAAAAACTTCTGACGGTATAGAGGTTGATCAATTCATTATGAAAAATAAAAATGGAATGAAAGTAGGTGTAATAACCTACGGGGGAATCATAAATTTTTTAACTGCAAAAGATAAAAATAATAATTATAAAGATATTGTTTTAGGATATGACGATTTAGCTAAGTACGAGGCTAGTAGTCCATATTTCGGTGCAATTATTGGGCGTTACGGAAACCGAATTGCAGAAGGTGAATTTGATCTTAACGGAAAGAGATATGAATTAGTCAAAAATAATGGAGAGAATCATCTCCATGGAGGAATAAAAGGTTTTGATAAAGTGGTGTGGAAAGCCAATCAAATTATAACCAAAAATTCAGCATTAATTGAATTAAGATATTTAAGTAGAGACATGGAGGAAGGATATCCAGGAAACCTTGAAGTAAAAGTTTCATACATTTTAGATAATAATGATGAATTGACAGTAAATTATGAGGCCAGTACAGATAAGACTACAATTGTTAACCTCACTCAGCACTCTTATTTTAATCTTTCAGGAGATTTTAAAAATGATATTTTAGACCACGAAGTAGTAATTGATGCTGATTCATTTTTACCAGTTAATTCTAAATTAATTCCAACGGGTGAATTTAAAAAAGTTTTAGGAACACCTTTTGACTTTAGAAATTCCAAATCAATCCGAAAAGATATAAGTGAAGAGAATCAACAGTTAAAAAACGGATTGGGTTATGATCATTGTTGGGTTCTCAATGGTAAAAGTGAAGGATTTCGATTCGTAGCTTCAGCTTATGAGCCCAATTCAGGAAGATTACTTGAAATATTTAGTGATGAGCCAGGAATTCAATTCTATACAGGGAATTTTTTAGATGGCACACTACCAAGTAAAACAGAAGGAAAATATAATTTTAGAACTGGATTTTGTTTAGAAACTCAACACTTCCCAGACTCTCCTAATCAAAAAAAATTCCCAACAGTTGAACTTAATCCAGGGGAAAAATATCTTTCAAAAACATCATTTAAATTTTCTGTTAAATAGTGTTAAAATATATATAAATATCATTTACAGTATGATTAAATATCAAATATTATCTCAAAAAAAAACAGTCTTAAACTTTATCCTTTATTTGTTTTTGATTTCTTATTGTAATGCACAGACATTAAAGATTGACACTAAAAAAAAGGGTTATCAGGTAGAATTTTTAATTGATAATAAGTCATATATTAAATCTCCACCAGAGGGATTATGGTCAATAGCTTCAAAATGGGAAAATGAATGGCCTTCAAATTGGATACACGCAAAACCAGAATCTTTTAAGCAATATGGAGACTGGCATATTTTAAGCGGGAAGATATCTTTTCCTGAAGGAGATTGGTATTTACAAGACGCATATAAACAAGAGTCTGGAAAGATAAAATGTATTAGAAGATATGAATGGAAAGGAAATAAAACTTTAGATAGTATAACACTGGCCATAAGATGGAAAGTATCAGCAAATAATACAAGAGCTTTTTTACCGGGTATATTATATTACGGTAATCCATCAGGTGAATCAAATTTATACAAAGGGGATAAAACAGGCCCAAGAAAAGTTCCAGTATACAGGGGTAATAACGGGGAAAAAGCGATTTTTGAAGAACATAGATTTCCTTTGCCATTTGCTAGTTTAGAATGGAAAAATAATAATAACCATTATGGTGCAGCATTACATTCTGTTCCAAGTCCAGTTCCAGGTGGAAAACAAAATGATCAGTGGTGGTCACTTGGTGTTGAAGCTTATAAAAAAGATTCTGAGATTGTCTTATTCTCAGGTCCAATAGCATATAACAATACTTTGAGTTCAGCTAAAGCAAAGCAGAATGGTGATATGAAATATACTAATACATTTATAAAAGTTAAGCCAGGAACAGTAATAGAAAAAACTTTTTATTTAGAAGCCTATCAGTTTAAGAATGAAGGTTCTGGATTTCAGCAACCGCTCTATACATCTATTGAGATTTTTAAGCCTTTTTATTCTGAAGATCTCCCAACAGTTGATGATATTTTAGATGCAAAGTTTAGATTCACAAAATCTAGGTATATGGAAAATGAGCACTATGCGGGATTTAATATGTTTCCTTCTCAAAATCCATTTACATCAAAAAGAGATGAAATCATACCTCAAATTGTTTTGGGATGGGCAGGGCAGTCTGAAGCTCCAGCTTATGCATTACAGGTTTTAAGTTCAAGGTTCAAGGACAATAAACTTTTGGAGATGGTACAAAAATCTTTAGATCATATTACTACATCTCCTTTTGATCAAAATGGATTTAAAGTGATTTATGACACAAAAGAAAGAAAATGGTATGGAACTGATCCGGTTTCGCAAGGACAAGCTATGAATTCCATCGCATTGGCAATAAAAGCAGGTAGAAAAAATAAAGAGATTATTACTAGTAAGTGGGAGTTATTTTTAAAAAAAGCATCTGACATACATTCTAATAGGATTCTCATGCAAAACTGGAATCCTATAAATACTTCTGAAGCATTTTATATTTCACCTCTTTTAATGGCAAAAGAATTATTTAACGAAGAAAAATATGGAAGAGCAGCTTTGAAAATCACTGAGTACTATGGTCAAAGGCATATTGACATGAAAGAGCCATATTGGGGTGGAACTTTAGATGCAAACTGCGAAGATAAGGAAGGTGCTTGGGGAGCATTTCAAGGGTTTTTAGCTGCATATGAAAATACAGGGAGTAAAAAGTATTTGAATTGGGCAAAGCATGCTGGTGATGTTACTTTAAGTTATACAGTTGTTTGGGACATTCCATTACCAGCTGGTAGGTTAGCAAATCATAATTTTAAAACTAGAGGTTGGACAGTGGTATCTCCTCAAAATCAACATTTGGATGTATACGGTGTATTAATTACCCCTTCGATATACAAATTAGGAATCTATATTGGAAACGAATCGCTTAAAAGATTGGCAAAAGTAATGTACAGGAGTTGTGGTCAAATGATAGATCCTTTTGGTTCTCAAGGTGAACAAATGACACAAACTAATTTTGCACAACATGGCGAAATGTCTAATGTATACAATTTAAGAGGAGGTTATTCAGAAAAATGGACTGTATACTGGATCACAGCTCATTTTTTGCATGCTGCAGCTCAGTTTGAAGAGATGGGAGTGAATTTAGAGATTGATTAAATCAGGGTTTTAGATTTGAAAGTCGTATTTAAAATACGATTCAAATCTTGTCCAAAAACAAAAAACAAAAAACAAAAAAATGAAAACAATGAAAATCTATAAATTAGTGATATTAAATTTTATGGTAATTTCTTTTTTAGTTTCATGTAAGCAAGAAAAAAAAGACACAAAAACTCAAAATCAGATATCAAAAAAAATTGAAATTGAAAAAAGATGGTCTCAAGAAAAAGCTAATCAGTGGGGAAAAAATCTTCCTTGGTTGAGAGGTGCAAATTTTAATCCTAGCACTTCAATAAATCAACTAGAATTCTGGCAAGAGGAAACTTTTGATTCTGAAACTATTGAAAGAGAGCTTGGATGGGCAGAAGATATTGGTTTAAATGCAATGAGAGTATACCTGCATCACGTAGCGTGGGAAGTTGATAAGTCAGGCTTTAAAAATAGAATCAAAACTTATTTATCAATCGCCAATAAACACAATATTTCAACCATATTTGTTTTTTTTGATGATTGCTGGAATTCTAAATATTTGCCAGGAAAGCAGCCGGATCCAAAGCCAGGTGTTCACAATTCTGGTTGGATTCAGGATCCAGGAGATTTACTTTTTACTACTGATAATTTATTACCTGTTCTTAAAGAATATATAACTGATATTTTGGTAACATTTAAAAATGACAAGAGGATAATATTATGGGATCTCTACAACGAGCCTGGGAACAGTGGCCGTCAGAATAAAAGTTTGCCTCTTTTAAAAAATGTTTTTAAATGGGCTAGATCTGTGAATCCAGATCAACCTCTTACAGTAGGAGTATGGAATACTGAATTAGAAGAACTTAATAAATTTCAACTTGCAAACTCAGATATAATTACCTATCATAATTATAACGATGAAAAGGACCATGAAAAAGCTATTGATTCTCTTAAGATGTATAATAGACCAATGGTTTGCACTGAATACATGGCTCGCAGAAACAATAGTCTTTTTAGCAACATCATGCCGCTTCTAAAACAAAATAACATTGGGGCTATAAATTGGGGACTAGTTGCAGGCAAGTCAAATACAAAATATGCCTGGGATGAACCAATTTCAGACGGTTCTGATCCAGAACTTTGGTTTCATGAAATATTAAGGAGAGATGGAACACCCTACAAACAGGAAGAGGTAAATCTAATTAAGGAGCTGACCAAAGAGCAATAGTTATATTAAAAAAGCCAAACTTAATATTCCTATGTCTGGTGGGGGAGGATTTACTGTAATTTTCAAAAATTAATAAATCAGGATGATTTATAAACTAAGTTTTATAAAATGACCTCAAAATATTTTAAGTCAGGAATTATTGTTAAATCACCTGGACGTATTAATCTTATTGGAGAACACATAGACTATAATGGGGGTTATGTTTTGCCCTCTGCTATTAATCTAAAAGTAACACTTAAACTAAACAAAACAGAAAATACTATTTGCTCTGTAACATTAAAAGCTGCAGAACTTATTCGAAAAGGTAAAATTCTAGATTTTGGAACTTTGATGTATCAAACTCACCAAGGATTATCAGAAAATTATGAAGTAAGTTGTGCAGAGTTAGATTTTTTGGT
>Ga0209833_1001452_pt1 | contig 15739 bp, 32 predicted proteins | sample COGITO_mtgs_1105_3_FD_184797 | JGI IMG/M metagenome (GOLD analysis project Ga0209833, IMG submission 184797) | Pelagic marine microbial communities from North Sea - COGITO_mtgs_110506 (SPAdes) (version 2) | ecosystem: Environmental > Aquatic > Marine > Epipelagic ... | reverse complement strand
GTTGTGCCACTCTGGTGTCTTAGAACCTAGTTCAAGACCCTCAAACTTACTGCGGTTGGCGATGAACTGGCTGTAGGTATGGAATAGCACCTGCGATCCGTTGGGTAGGATGAATGACTGCCCAGTAAAGCCGTTCTTGACTGTGTAGTTCAAATACTCCAGCACACCCTTAGTCTTCACCTTGAACTCTGGCGGTAGATAGCGGTAGACGGCTGATTGCTGCGTCCTGATGGATGCGTCAGCGTCCTGCGCGAAACATACGATGATAGACTTAGGGTTCTCTAGTGCGGCCTTCACGACGCTCCTAGCGCCATACTCGGTTTTGCTTGAATTGTGTGAAAAGACCCCGTGTGCAAAGTAGTTCTCGTAGATTGGCACTGTAAAGTCGCCCACCACCTGATCACCGACAGACTGAATGTCTACGATCTTCTTTAAAGAGAAAACAGCAGAAACTTCGCACTGATCAGAGTCCAATCCGTAAACTTTGTCACCAATAGAAAGCTCAGATAGGTGCTTGAAGACTCTATTGCCAACCATGAACTGGTGAGCCGCAGTAACGTCCATCCACTGCCCATCGTCGAAGGATACTCGAAACATTTCCTCGTAGCCCTTAATGAACGGCGGTTCTGCCCTAGCCACAACTGTCTGCTTGGACTCTTTGTCCCACGCATACACATGGAAGTCTTCCTTGATGTCACTCAGCTTTCGGTTCTTTCCCAGCACAGGGTCAAATGCGTAAGTTGTTGCTAGAGAGAAACATCTGTTGCCTCCAAAGATCATTAAAGAATCGTAGTCCTCGAGCATCTTGTCGGCATACACCCAGCCCTCTAGTGACACACCGAAGTTCAGCGGGTCTTCGTCAGCATTGGCTATAGCGTCCTCGTGCTGGCGGTGCATTTCCACGAGTGCCTTGAGACCTTCTGGCTTCGTAGAGCCGTCGTCATTGAAGCACAGCTTCTTGATGGCTTCGGGCGATGGACCCTTGAGTATTGGATGTTCTGAGAACCTCATCTAGTCTACAATCTCTGCCTCTGGCAAGTCCTCTAGCATCTTACGAGCATACTCCTCCGCCTCGTCTAATGTCGTGCGGTGCTCAACTACGTGTCGCTGAATGTTGTTGCCCGTCAGCTTTGAGTGAATGTCGTTGAACGCTTGCAAGCTCTTTCCTTGCTTAAATAGCTCGTTGCCGTCAATCTCAATGTCACCGCTCTCCACACGATCAGAGTAGCTATTCTGCGACTTGCGGTAAGTGTCTAGCCCTTGGAACAGCACAGATGATATTTCAGATGCCCAAGCATTACGTATCTCCGAAGACTCTGGGTCTGCTAACAGCTCTGTCTGCACATCATAGTAGAAGTTGCGTTTAATATTGTTCTTTCGCAGGAACGTGTTGACTTCATTTGGCTTCTGGATGATATGCTGTGCGACGAGAGCCCACTTCTTAGGCTCACGCTTACACCATGCACGACCATGCCCAGTGGCTTCCTGTGCGTCCCTGAGCTTCTTCGTGATGAAGTTCTTGGTCTCAATTGCTAGTTCTTCGCTCATAATTAGTCCTCTTCGTCCTCCTCCTCTTGTCTGTTTTGTACTTCAGCCCAGATTGCGTTGTTTAGCATTGCCATATCCTGAGACATATCCATCAGGCTGTCGGCAAACAGCATCTTGCCTATTCGCCAATTGCTGTAGTCGTAGCACAAGTCGCCCGCTTCATCTATGATTGCAAACGCGTAGTTCATGGAGTGTTCCGCCAAGATAGCGTTGATCTTCTCTAGCACATCGTCAGTATCTTCCATTATTTGCTCCCTCCGCCGTAAATAGTGCGCGACCGAACCCCTACCGGCAGTTGATCCTTGGGAACCTCCCGCTTGTCCGAAGCCTTGCGTGTGTCCTTCTTAATTGACGAGAGATTGCTGCGATACTTAGCGGCATCTCGGTTTAGTGTTCTTGGCTGACTTCCTTTAGTTGACATGACTATAATTCAATCTCCTCTGTTAGTGCTTCCGCCGTTTCGAGTTCAGCTCGTGTGGCTTCTGCGTTTTGTTTAAATATTGTCTTGATGCAATGAACCGCAAATGGCTCTGATGTCTCACGTAGCAGTATCCTCTCCTGCTCTGCCGCCGAGAGCGTTCTCCACCACCAGACGCTGTATTCTTTGCCCATTTCCTTTACCTTATACTACGTGTCAACCCCCCCAAGGAAATAGCTTCATGTACGCCTAGCAACTATTTCCATTATGGAAACAACTCAACCCCCAAGGAAATAGCTTAAAACCGCTTCATGGCATTTTAGCAAGGCAAAAAAGACCCGTTTTGAAAATAAATGAAAATAATTTATTTCACTACAACTCAACAACTTGTGTCATTATCTAAGCGTTTTTGACCAAAAAAAGGCTTGACACCTATTGCATGGCATGGTATAATCGAGCCATAGGCGAGCATCGAAGGGTCTTAGGAGCGTAGCGACGCTGGCAAGACCCGTTTCTGTGTACCAGAGTCTGCAAATCCAGTTTTCCCAGGGTGGTATATGTCGGAAATCCATTTTTGTTTTTTTGTAGGGTGATGAAAGTATAATGACTTTAGCACATTCCCCGATCGCTTCACCCCCTCCACCCCTGCCGGTCGCTGCCTGTCATATCGTCATATCATGATACGTTGATGCGTTGATGCGTGGCGCGTTGGTTTATTGTTAAGCGTGTTACCCATTTAGGTTAACAATCTATTACCCATTTAGGTTAACATTCAGGTTAACAATCCAGGTTAACACTCGGGTTAGCCTTGCCTTATATGCGCTGCGGTCGATGGTCGGGGGTGTTGGGCTATATACGGCGGTCGGGGCTCACCTTGGCTGCCTTGTGGCCTTTGGTGGGTGCGCTGCGAGTGCCCGTCTTGCTAGGGGTTTGAGGTTATTTAAAACTTTCTTCAATTAATTTGATTTTAGGGTTGACATGGGGTTTTTTGCCTGCACTGTGGGAGATGCAGCACCCGTTCTTTCCCAGTCATCCGAGTCATCCCCTGGGGGGGTTGCCAGCCTTAGAAGTGCCCCACGGCTCTTGGCTGGTCGTTCCCTGACCGAGAGCCTCTCATGATACTAGCGCAAGCCACCGCCGACCGATGCGGACATACAACTCGGAGCTGTACCGCAATGACGAGAGACTAAGAGACTCCCCAGCATAGACAGCCGCCTTTACGGTGATCGAGTGATCGACACGCTCAACTTAATTAGCCTCCCAGCTTAGCACGCTGGGGGGCTTTTCGGGTGTAAGCATTCCGCTTGCAACCAACACCAACCACACAATATCATGACATACGAAATCTACATAGTATCTATCACCGCTTGTGAGGCAGACGCCAAAAAATGGTCTGACAAGCTGCGGGCACTTAAAGGCTCAGCAAAGCAACCCATGGGGCTTACTCCAGACCATATAAAGTTTTCGCCTGAGTTCAGGGAAGCCCGCAGAGCTTATGATGCCTTCCACAATGGTATTCGTAAGCTTAACAGCCTTGCACCTAAGGCTTACCTTAAGCGCCGCTCGTCAGAGCGCCGCGCAAATAAAGCCTAAAACCACACAGCCCGTTAACCTAACACGTTGACGGGCTTTCTGGGTATAAGCAATCTGCTTACCACCAACCAACACCAACCAACCAACAGATATAAATTATGAATAAAAAAGCACAGCCCTACTGCCAGTTGCAGACAATGTCTAACTTGCTTATGCAAATTGAAGGATCAAAGCCGGTGATATTGCGGTTCGATGACTCTCGCTATCACCCCATCGGTTTAGCGGTGGATGGTATGGATTATCTAACGATACTGTTTGAGCGCAACGGAATGAATGGCGTAGCATATGACGTTGACGGCTACAGGGGCAGCCGCACGTGGCGCACAGCCAATTGCTATTCTGACGGTGACTATGAATTCAGGCAACGCACCGAAGAAGAACTTTGCGATGAAGTAGCCAAAGAAGTTATTAAAACACGAATTAACTGCAAATGGATTCCGCTTGCAACCAACACCAACCAACACCAACCAAAAATACTATGAAAGCAATAAAAACCAAACATCTAGCAGCAACAAACACGCGCGGCTCGCGCATCAAAGCAACCGCTGGCAATATGAGTGCCACGGTTCCCTATAATTACGCATTGAGTGACGAGGCCGTTCACTTTGAAGCGGTTAAAGAGCTAGTAAAAAAGAAGGGCCTTGACTGGGATATCTCAGAGATGGTATTTGGAGGGATAAAAGACGGCTACGTTTTTTGCTTCCCCGAATCTACTATAACAGCTTAACTATAACCCACTACCCCCTTCGCTGAAAAGTGGGGGGGGTTTAAATCCAACTAAAGACACTATGACAAAGCAATCACAATTAGAGACAGAAACATTTATCCAACTACTCGAAAAGATCAAAAAAGCTGGCCTTTCTGAATTACACGCACTTGAAAAGCGCATTGACCGCCATTTTAACGCTGGCACACTAAGCCCCGAGGGGTTTTGTGCGCTTGACGCGTTAATAATGGAGGAAATGGCACGCTTTGAATCACTAACATCAAACCACTAAATAAAATGAATCTAATAATCAAAAGCATATATAAGCAAAACGAAGTCACAAAGAACCCCAGCGACGGGCTTTTTTACGTCATAGGGCACACGGGCGGGAAGCACTGGATGCCCATCTCAGACGGGTTTAAAACTCATGCAGATGCCGACCAATGGCGAAAGCAACAGGTCAAAGTAGATCAAATCGCCAGGGGAAGCGTTGCAAGTTGCAAGTTTAACGTCCTAACCTCATACTAACCTCAACCACTAAATCAAATGATAATCCTAGAACTATTAATCCTTGCCCACTGTCTAGCTGGAGCGTTTTTCATCTTCAAACTATACCACTCATGAGCCTCAGGACATACAATAAAAGCCAACTTGCCATCCTGAAGGCCGTTAAAGACGAGCTAAAGTATTACCTAGGCGAGGAGATCAACCATGATCCCGAAGGCGATGCTGCGGCTCTCGCTGAGCTAGAAACACGCCTTGCCGATTGGCTAACAGTCGGCGGAGGCGGAGCTTGGATAAGAAGCTTGCCCGAAGTTCAAGAAGAACTAACAAAATAACCAACCAACTAACCAAAAATAAAATGATAAATCTAATCGTATGCATCTGCGCCGTTATCGGCGCTTTCGCCATTAATCCAATCCTAGGAATAATTGTTCTCTTACTCGTTCTCTAACACCTAAAAATATGAACAAAGTAACATTACACGCCTATAAATCCACGCCGTTCGGACTTGAACGGGTCAATGATCACCCTTTGACCATAGCGGAGGCAAAGGCCATGCTGCGGGCAAACCCTAGCCTTACGGTAAGAGACGCCCAGAGCGCATCTTATGAGGTCTTGCATGACTGGCAAGATGAAGAGCCAACAGAGCAAGAACTAGCCGTTGCAAGAAACTTCTCGGCAGGCATTATCATTGCCGTCGCTGCGTCAATTGCATTGTTTATCGCTGAAATACTAACACGCTAACCACTAAGAAAATGACTAAAACACAAGCATACATAAGAGCATCTAAGTTTTACTTATCCGAAGAGCTCCCACCCGATTTCGACGAACTAGACGAACAGGATGTGACAAACTTCATTCAAGACAACGCTTGGCAACCATTTGAACAGTGGGAGCCGCACGGCATCTGGGAGCTAATAGAGGATCTCGCAAACGAATTCATTGAACTATCTAACCTAAACCACTAAGAAAATGATAACAAAAATCAAGTTCAACCTACTACACCCAACACTAAACGCAATGCAACAACAGGCGGCCTATCAATTGTCAGAGATTGAAGGATGGGACGTCGAGGGCAAAAAAGCCTTTAAAGACGGCTTGACCATTCACTTGCACGAAAACGGAAATGCCCTCTGTAAGCCCTCACGTCGCCTACACGGCTTTAACTAGTAAAATGGGGTCTTACCCCTCGCAAACAACTCAAAGCCCTTCTAGGGGCATTAGAAGCCCAGCAATGGGCACTACAACAGAATAACACTAAAAATAAAGAGCTATGACACAAGAAAACGCAAAATCAGTATTAGAATACCTAGACTCAAAGCCAACAGCCTTCGAGCGCTTCGCCGAGCAAGTCCGTAAAGACATTGCAAAGGGAAGCCTTGACCACCTGTTGGAGTTTCCGAAGGGAGGCAAATAATGCCCGCGCATAAAATAACATTCAGGCATTCACGCATGAAGCCAGACTTCATTTGCAGCGTCATCAAATACGCCCACACTAGAGAAGCCGCAATAAGGCTTCTGGGCAAATACTGCTCTCGCAGTGGCACTGTAATTGACAAGCGCGGCTCAGTCCTAACCCTCATTGACCATGACAAGTAGACAAATAGATCCAATTACAGGAATCACGGAGGGTGCAATGCGCACGCTTTTAAAGTCCGTCCTTCGCCCCTGCTGGCGGCGCACAAGCCGTAAGACGTTTATTGCGTCCGTCCGCTATCACTCAGAGAATCCAAAGACAGGCCGCAACTGGTTTGTTGTCGATTGCGCTGACTGCAAGCGAGTTATGGGGTGCAGTGAAAAGGAAAGGCGGCCACTGAAAAGCGGCGGCCTAAGCAAGAAGCCCCGAAGCGTCTATGAGATCGACCACGTTGACGGCATCACGCCATTGACTGACATCCGCAAGACGCTGGGGGAGCACTTCTATTCGATGATCTATGGCAAGCAGGAAGTAGTTTGCTACAGTTGCCACCAAGCTCGGTCTGCAATCCAGACAAAAGAAAGAAATAATAAGAAAAAGAGGTTGACAACAAGCCAGCAATCCAATAAATAATAACAACTATGACAACTATACAGCAACACCTAAAGAAACTCAAACCAGCACACAGAGATGCTGCACTAACTAACATGAAGCCAAGTGGCATGACCGAAAAAGCAAGTGACATCGGGAGCGCAATCGCGCTTGCGTTCGACTGGGAAGACACTCCAGAAGGTTACATGTTTTGGTCAGACATATGCCACGATCTCATTCGTGGCGAATACCACTTCACCGAAGAGGATAGCAAGCAACGCGCTTTGCCGACCGACTCAGCTAAGCGCAAAGAATACGTTATTTTCTCGGGATTTATCAATTACTTTCCGAACGCCATCGCTGCCGTGTCTCACTTGAGCTACAAGGGCAGCCAGCAGCATCACCCTGACCAGCCCCTTCACTGGGACAAGGACAAGTCCTCGGACGAACTAGACGCCCTCATGCGTCACATGATCGACGGTGACTGGGAGCAGGTGGCTTGGAGAGCCATGAGTAACCTAGAGCGCAAGCTTACAGGTCACTGCCAATACGAAAAGGCCATTGACAAATCCACCAATAAATAGTATAATACCGACCATTATGACCAACAAACTAACAGAACTACAAAACGAGCTTAAAGCTCCCAAAAACCTATTCAACAAATTCGGCAAGTATAGCTACCGAGACTGTGCCTCAATAATGGAAGCCGTAAAGCCGTTGCTCCTGAAGTATGGCCTTACACTCACGATCACCGACGAGGTTAAAGACTGCGCCTTGGGTGCTTACGTAGAGGCTTCTGCTGTTCTCACTGAGGACGGCAAGTTAATCAACGCATCGGACGCGCAAGCGGGCATCGAGAAGGCTGGGGGCATGGCACTGCCACAGGCTTTTGGCTCGGCCTCAAGCTATGCTCGGAAATATGCGCTCAACGGACTTTTTCTGATCGACGATACAAAGGACGCTGACGCGACCAACGATCACAAGACAGAGAAGAAGCCCCTAATGACAGCAAAGGACGCAGCATCTAAGCTAGAAACAGCGAAGACGGTTGACGACCTAGTAAAAGTTTGGAACAGTTTACCGATCGACCTCAAGCAGGTTGACACAGTAATCAGTGCCAAGGACAGCCAAAAGGCTAAATTAATAAAATAACTAAGGAAAATAACTATGTCAGAATACAAAGAAACAGGAACAATTACTTTCATCGGGAAACCTGAAAGTATCTCAAACGGTCAATACGCTAAGTTAGTATTTGTCATCACCAATAACAGCGGATACGAGGGCGCCGAGAAGCAATTCGCGTTCGAGATATTCCAAGGGACAGACGGCGAGAGGATCGAGAACTTCAATAAGTATAACAAGGTCGGTAACGTGGTCGATGTCTCCTTTGACATTCGCACCAACGAGAATAACGGACGCTGGTTTACTAGCCTCTCAGCATGGAAGGTCTTCAAGGCCGAAGGTGCTGCGGAAGTAGCAACGAGTGACGCAGCTCCGTTTTAAGCGCCAACCGCTAGTCTGCTAATACCCTAACTCGCCCCTCAGTTGCCCTCACAGGTCGCTGAGGGGCTTTCTGGGCAGAAGCTATAACCTAGCCCCATATTTAATCTAAACGCCCTCAGCGGCAACTCAGAGCCATGATCAAAAACATTCAAGAAATTACAGCACAAGCTAACCTCACCATTTCAGAGCATCACAATATGCTCTCGGAGGCAATCAATCTGGAGCTGGTTGAACTCATGTTCCAATATGATCTACTGATGGCAGCAACGCGCAACGACAACACTTTAACCATCGAAGAGCGCAACGAGCGCATGAACGCATTTAAAACTTGCCTTAATGCTATCCTAGAGGTAGAGGACGCGCTCCAGATGCACTCGAACTCATATCACAACGGACTATAACTCAACCAACCATAAAACAGCTATGAAAGACAAATCTAATGAAGACATTCGCGGGTGGATTACCCTAAATCGCGGAATGCAGAGCCACTGGCTATGGAAAGAGAAGAGGAAATTCTCTAAGGCCGAGGCATGGCTTGATCTACTTATGTCCGCAAACCATAAGCCAAAGAAGGTTTTGGTTAAACATAAGCTAATAACCTGCGGTCGCGGAGAAACTATCCAGAGTCTTAAAACGCTCTCATCCAAGTGGGGATGGCCGCGTGAGACCGTCCGCCGCTTCTTAAAACTGTGCGAAAAAGACGAGATGATCTGCTTCAAAAGTGAGTCAGTGACGAGCCGCATAACTATCTGTAACTACGACACTTACCAAAGTGCGGAAAATAAAGTGGGTCGCAAGCGGGTCGCAGGCGGGTCGCACTCGCACACAAACAACAATGTAGTAACAATGAAAACAAATAAAGAGGAAGATGGTTTTGTTTTTTTTGGCATTGACCTAAGAACACTTGACCAGAAAACGCTCCAAGGAAAACAGAAGACCCTAGAGCAACTCAAGCAAGTAGCTAAACTTAAATCACAGGGACACGACATCAACTAATATGAAAACTTCAGAATCAACACTAATCGCAACCATCATCAACGGAGGCTCTCAAGGCGTCTCAAGCCAATTACTCAGCGAAGCAGGGGAAATGGGGATCACCTCAGACTGCTTCACCGCGAATATCTGCCAAGAGGCGTGGGAGGTAATTAACAAGATTGACCGCTCTGGTCGCCAGCTTGACGAGATGGACGTGATGACCGACCTCAACAAGAGCGGCGTCACCGCAGCAGACTTCATGACACTCATGGAAGACGCAAAGACACCCCTGCATATGCAACTATACGCAAGCAAGGTGCTGGAGCAATACAAGCTGAGAATGCTGAACCGAATGAGCCGCCTAGTGCAGGAGAAGGCGTCTAACGGCGAAGACGCGTCTGAGATCATGATCGAGGTTGACCAGACGACCAGAAGGCTTTCCGAGACAGGTGCAAAGCAGAAGCCAATCTCCGAAGCCATTGACGCATTCGTTGCCGACTTCTTCGGTGACTTCGACAAGACGGCTTACATACCAACGGGCATCAGGAGCTATGACTCATCGCTCAATCGCGGGGGATTCGGCCCCAGCCAACTGTGCGTGTTCGCCGCACGTCCAGGATGTGGAAAATCTGCAATGGCTTTAAACATTATCCACCGAGCGGCTAAAAAGGGACTGCCGATTGGTATGTTTTCGCTTGAGATGGGAACAGAGGAGCTTATGGGTCGGATGGTTAGCATGGAGTCTGGAATTGACTGGGAACGCGCTAGAGATGGCGTAGCGTCCAAGGAACAAAACGACTCAATCAAAAAGGCTATTGCCGCCGCGAAGAAGTGGCCAATCCACATCTGCGACGACGCCTTCAACCTTCCGTTGATCCTGTCGATCGCCAGAAACTGGAAGCGCAGGCACGACGTCAAGGCAATCGTCATTGATTACTGCCAGCTTATCCGAGCTAACTCCAAGCTTCCACGGGAGCAACAGGTTGCTGAGATTAGCCGCGAGTGCAAGCTGCTTGCCAAGTCTCTGAAGATCCCCGTGATCCTTCTGGCTCAGATTAACCGAGAGTCGGAGAAGGAAAACAGAGAGCCGAGAATGTCAGACCTTCGCGAGTCTGGCGCGCTGGAGCAGGATGCGGATTCAATTACGTTCCTATTCCAGAAGTCTGATGACGACAAAACGGGGCCGATGGTTCGCTGGGTTCGCCCCAAGCAGCGAGGCGGTCAAGGTTACGACATCGGGCAGCTAGGATTCATCCGCCAAACAGGATTAATGACCGACTAACATGAAAGTTACAAAGCTAAACGAATACGAATACACTGTTCTGGGAGACGGAACAGCGACATACACAGTTGACCTAATGGCGAATAGCCGAAAGGGAGAATGTAATTGCCCAAACTTCAAGATGAGGATTCTTCCTCAGTGGAGACGGGGTCACATTACCGATCCCTGTAAGCATATTATCCAAGCTGTTGGTTGGCTGACGTGGAAAAAAATAAACTAAACCCCTTGACACGTCGGGGCAAATATAGTAATGTCTCGAAATCAACCACAACCAACTAAACTAATAAAAAGCTATGAACCAAGAAAAATACACACAAAAACTAGAGCTTATGAAACAAGCCAGAGATGCCCTCGACAACGCAATCGGAATTAATACTTCTCTGGACGGAGAGATTAAGGACTTAATGTTCGGCGTAACAGATGCCATCGAGTGGCTTAGAGAGGACTACCCAGAATATGAGTAAGCCAATAATAGCAGTAATATCTATTGGCAGATCAAGGCAAATATAGTAACATTCTCGAAATCAACTAACCAACCAATAAAATGAACTACAAAAAATTACTTCAAAACATATACGAGCGCCTAGACGACTATCGATCGGAGGAGTTCACCGAGTGTGACCTCGAAAGTCTCACCCTTTCACTAGAGGCTATTAACGAAGACCTCCATGACAACAGCAGTGACGACGAGTTCGAGCTTGTTCGCGACTGCGAAGGCAAGATCGGGGAAGCAGAGCGATTCTTCGAGGACATTTCCCGTCAAGAGCAAATTGACGAGGAGCTGGATCAACGAAGATACGAATCGGCAAGAAAATTTAACTAAGAAAAACCAAACATGACATGGCACACAAAAAACTCAACACATTCCACCTCTTCGCGGGGTGTGGAGGCGGCATTCTCGGTGACCTCTTACTTGGACACAATCCAATCGGAGCTTGCGAAATCGAACCCTACCCAAGGGACGTCCTCCTCGCAAGACAGCGTGATGGAATCTTGCCAAGCTTCCCCATCTGGGACGACGTGGCAACCCTCAACGGAAATCCCTGGCGCGGATCAGTTGACGTTCTTTGCGGAGGATTCCCCTGCCAAGACATCAGTGCGGCGGGAACTAGAAACGGAAGCCAGCTTGGAATTGAAGGAAAACGCTCTGGCTTGTGGAAGGAATATGCGCGACTCATTGGCGAGATGCGGCCTAAGTTCGTCTTTGCCGAAAACTCTCCGCTTCTACGCACTAGAGGACTTGCCGTTGTCATCAAAGACCTTGCCAGCATGGGGTATGATGCAAGATGGTGTGTATTGGGAGCCGGTCAATTCGGTGGCATACACCATAGAAAACGACTTTGGGTGCTGGCTTCCAACCGTAACTTGCAGCATGAAAAACGGAGCGGCGAGAAACAGATTTTTCGGGTCGCCAACTTATCGGGCCTGTTACCCGCAGGAATGGATAAGAACGAGCGAGAGTTGCGATTGCTACTTACACGCGGACTATGCAGATGGCCTAATCGCCTTCCCTCACAAGTGGACAGACTTAAAGCCGCTGGAAATGCACAAGTTCCTGGAGTGGCAGCAAGCGCATTCAATATTCTCTCAGAAGGACTAATCTAACTCAAAACCAAATAAACAATGACAAATACAATAACAGAACCAGCAATCCATGCAAACCGCCGTCCTATCTTCCAGCCGTCGGAGCGTAAAATCCTTCAGAGTGGCTTGAACAGCTTAACAAAGGCTTGCAGCGCTCAGGAGAAGCTTATCGAAGTAATTAGAGGCGAGCTGGCGGTCTGTCAATTGCGTTGCGAAGAGCTGATTGCACGAAATGCCCAGTTAGAAGAACGCGACCTGTTAAATCGAGGAGAGGTAGAATAGCCCTCACACGCCCTACACGGCGTTTTAACGAAAGACGGGGTGTTGGCATAGGGAAGTAATTCAAAGCCCGCCAGCACCCTTTCAAGGCTCAGCAATGGGCATCACAGCATAACAACCACAACCAACATAATGAAATCAAAACAAACCACAGTAAATAATATCGAAATCACCGTCCATTCAGATGGAAGTATCACTAAGCCCTTTTACAGTAGGACCAAGCGCACCTTCGGCTATAAGGATGGGAACGGTTATATGTTAATTAACATCGGCGCGAAAATGTTTCACATGCACCGCATCGCCGCCCAAGCATTCTTATCTGACTTCTTTGATTATCCAAGCGTTGATCACATTGATGGCAACAAGACAAACAACGACATCAGTAATCTACGAATGGCAACGATTCAGTTTCAGCAAATGGCACATATGACTAAGAGCAAAGGGAGCAGTTCCCAGTATCGTGGAGTTTGCTGGTGCAAGAATTGCAAGAAATGGAAGGCACAAGGTAGGATCGATGGCAATGTGAAGTATCTTGGCCTCTTTGACGACGAGCGCGAAGCCGCTATAGCCCGTGACACCTACGCATTTAGCCAAGGATATCCTCTGGAGGGTCTCAACTTCCCCGAGAACTACGCTTAACAACCAACCACAACCAATATGACACAGCCAATCGAAATCACCAATTTATTTAACTATCTTCAATCCAAGCAAGCTGATATCGTAAGAATGATGGAAGCTGTCGAAGAAGTAGATAAACTCAACGCCAAGCCAGAGAAGCCAAAGAAGCCAAAGAAATCAGCGAAACAACTAGATCGCATTAAGTTGCTAGTCTCGATGGTAAACGACCTGAGAAAGCAGGGCATGACAACTAAGGAAGCTTGCGACTCTCTCAATATACCACTAAGCACTCACAACTGCCGACTCAAGCGACTTTCGACCGTAAGGTCAAGCCTTGACACGTTCGCTTAAATCTGATACACTCACCGAAACACCAACCCAAACACAAACATTATGAAATATCCAAATGGAACAAAATTAACTGGACTCGGCCTTAACCTGATACTCGAAGATACTGAGCTTCTTACAGAGGACGGTAGCTACGGAGAGGATACCTGGCTTTACCACTGGACAACGCCAGAGGGAAGATCCTTCTTAACAACAGACATCGAGCTAGCTGGCTATTTAGCCGACGGAGCTACGTTAGTATAAGACTTGACAACTGCTACGACTACCTTGCTGCCCTTAGCCGAATCATATTCTACGACTCTATCATCAGCAAACAGCAACATCCCGTTTGAGGGTTTGACAGTCTTGTAAAAAATATGATCACCGCAGTTCGCATAAATTGTTTTAACCTTAGCGATTGAATGCTCTAAACCGCTAGCAGATAAAACATCGATTGCCGACCTTGACGCACTCAATGATAATGGCAGGAGTAAAAGGAGTAATAGTATCTTCATACCACTAGAATACACCCAACCTCTAAAGAAACCTCTAAAGCAAACTACGTAGATCCGCGACCTTTTATAACCTAGACTAAATCACCACTATGAAAATACTGCTAATCACCTTATTCACAGCCAGCACCTTGTCGGCTCATCCTCATTGTTGTTGCTGCTGCTGCAACTGCGATGACGAAGTCATTCTTACAGACGAGAACTCTCAAAAAGACCCATCCACCACTAAAGTTGGCGAACCGCCCGCTCATCCAGTAATCCTATCAAAGTAAAAACACTAAAAACACTATGAAAAAAAATAAACCAGTATTAGTTATCGGAGACACTCACTGCCCAGCCATGCTAGACGGCTATATCCCATTCCTCAAGAAGATCCACAAGAAACATGGCTGCGGTCGGGTCGTTCACATTGGTGATCTCGTAGACTGGAACAGCATTTCGTTCCACGAGAAGTGTCCGTCGATGCCATCCCCAGCGGAGGAGTTCAAAAAGGCATACAAGCAGGTTCAAAAGCTCCACAAGGCGTTCCCGAAGGTTGACTACATGATTGGTAACCACAGTTCGCTCCCTGCTCGTAAGGCTCGTATGATTGGCCTCCCCGATGAGGTGATGGTGCAGTTTGAGGAACTCTGGGGACTTGACGGCTGGACTATTCACCCGCGCTACGCAGACCTCGTTATCGACGACGTAGTTTATCGCCACGGAGACAAGGGAAAGGGAGGAGCAATGGCAGCTCATAAGAACGCCATTTCCGAGTTCAAGTCGGTCGTCCAAGGTCACCTCCACGCACAGGCTGGTGTCGTATACCACGCCAATCAAAATGACTGCATCTTCGGAATGCAAGTTGGCTGCGGTGTTGACCATACCAACCCAGCAATGGCCTACGGCAGGGTCTACAGCAACAAGCCGATCGTCGGCTGTGGTGTTGTCTACAGCAGCAAGCTCGCTTACATGGAGCCAATGTTTTTGTAACCGAAGAAAGAGTGCCAACTGTCAGGGGGGGGGTTGACAGTTGGCGAAAACTATGGTATAGTATCTCCAGTAGCACAAATTATCAATCAAATCAATTATGAAAATCCAAATCACAGACAGCGAATACTCGGCAACAATCGAATCAGCGGAAGACGACGTCCATATCACTCAAGCCACTGAGATGGTGCGAGCCGCTTTAGTCGGTATTGGCTTTCACCCAGACTCAGTCGCCGCTCACCTTCCGAATGAGGAGGAGTTAGACGACATTATCGGAGATATTCTAAACTCTCTTTAACCTTTATATGAAATCAGTAGAGCTAAAGATCAACGGAGTGAACATTACAGTCCATTCGGACAATTCAATCAGTAAGCCGAATCATAGGTTCAAGGACAAGCGTATTCAGCGCACGTTCGGGACTAAGCACCACAGTGGCTATATGGTAATCAAAATCGGCGGGAAAGTGTTCAAAATGCATCGGGTCATTGCCCAAGCATTCCTCCCAGACTTCCACGATTTTCCTCAAGTCGATCATATTGACGGCAATCGCTCAAATAACAACATAAACAATCTCCGCATGGTCACGAACCAGCAGAACGGTAGAGCGCATAAGCGCAAATCCAAAGGATGCTCCTCGCAATATCGTGGTGTCTATTGGGACAAGATTTGGAGGGCATACTGTAGAATAGATGGCAATCTAAAGCATCTCGGCTCCTTCGACAGCGAACGTGAAGCTGCCATAGCTAGGGACACATACGCTTACTCTCAGGGCTTTCCGCTCGAAGGTTTAAATTTCCCAGAGAATTACAGTTAAAATTTCATTCATAGTGTGGTTTGGTTGCCACCGTTGTGTTGTGTTAAAGCCAGTCTCTTCGGGGGCTGGCTTTTTTCGTGTTTAGGCAAGCAAAAGCC
>Ga0209833_1001407_pt1 | contig 16002 bp, 38 predicted proteins | sample COGITO_mtgs_1105_3_FD_184797 | JGI IMG/M metagenome (GOLD analysis project Ga0209833, IMG submission 184797) | Pelagic marine microbial communities from North Sea - COGITO_mtgs_110506 (SPAdes) (version 2) | ecosystem: Environmental > Aquatic > Marine > Epipelagic ... | reverse complement strand
GATATAGCTTGTAAGTCAGGTATAAAACCGTATTTAACGCCGTCTAACTCAAACTTATTGGTAAAGGGTACATTTTGTTGTAATACCTCTAAAACCTCGTTAGAAATGCTCTCAGCATCCTTTAAACGCATCTTAGACACTAAGGCTATGTCTACACCGCAAAATATCTCTATTGTCTTAAACATAAAGAACTCCTTATCCTGCTCTTCTGTATTGATTAAAGCAAAGCGTTGGTATTGCTCTAGTGTAATGTCGTTAATATGTGTAGGCACTTGTATCTTCATAGTATAGTCTTTAGGCTTTATTTAAAAACATTGTATAACAAAAAAGGGCGTCACAATTAAGTAACACCCCTCAAAACAAAACAAACATAATCAATCTCTTATTACCTCCCTGTCTACTATAGCCTCATAGAGTACTTCTAAGAGGTTGCTGTCTCCTAGATGCTCTGAGTTATCAATGACACCCTCAAGGTCTGCTAAAGCGTGCATATAGCCTCTCAGGTAGTCTTCGCGCGTCTTCTCCATCTCTCTGTTATTATATAGTGTATCTAGTGTGCTCATAGTTTAGGTTTTTAAGGGGGCGTTAACCCCCGTTAGTTATTATTGGTCTATTCTATAGATTAAGCCTCTACGTTGTTTATTGTTCCGTCAGGAAATTGAACTGCTGCCGTAAATCCGTTAACCTTAAGAGCTACTGCCTGAGTTAGTGCTACAGATTTATTGTTTGTTTTTGACATCTCTACTATGTTTGTGTTGTTGTCTAAGATAATTACTTTATACATAATGTTTAGTTTTAGTGGTTGTTATTATTTACACTACAAAGATACAACCTTTTATTAGTTACCACCAAACTTTTATGCAATTATTTTCAAATTATTTTTGATAAAACCTGTTAGCCCCCGTAAACACTGAGAAAAAAATATAAATTATTTTTGTTTTCTTTTGCGATACCTAGCATCTAGTATTCTTTTGCACCTCTGTAGCTTCTTATTAGGAAAGTAAGTGAAGTTTAAAAGGATGTGTTCTAGCTCCATAGTCGTGCATCTGTTGAGGTCTTTGTCTGTCATTATATAGCGTTATCCAATTGCTCTATAATATGCCTAAGCTCTGAGCGTTCAAATCTACCCATCCAAATCATATTGACGTGGACGTTAAAGTGGTCTTTTTCTAGTGGTGTAATCGTTACTTGTGAATTGTTATCTTTCATAGTTATTTAGTTTAATTGTTAAAATTTATTTTCTCCTTCTAAAGAAGCCTCTACCTCCGTTACCACCGTGAGGCCCTGTACCGTGGTTTCCGTGGCCTCCACCGTTCACTGAGTGAGCCTGAGCCTGTTTAGGTGTTAGCATAATGATTGTGCCTAAGGCTGTAAAGGCTGCGTACTTACCTAGTTTCTTAATAGCCTCTCTTCTGTCGATGTTATTTTGTTCGTTTGTCATAATAATATTTATAAATTTCGCACACCTTCTCGTGCATTAAATGTTGTTTATACTCTTCTTTACCTTCGTGTCTAGCGTTGCCTATCTCTAGGACTAGCTTAACATAGCTGAGGTTAACCGTCTTTTTACCTACCTTGTGGGTGTACATACTTTTAGTTGGCACAGGGTACACTCTTAAGTGATTACCTTTTAAAGCCCAACTCATATAGTCTAGACACTCCATTACTTTTGAGACATTCTAGTGGCCTCTATGCGACCATTACGGTAATGCTTTACCAATAGTTGTGTATCTAGTTCTACGACCTTATACGGTCTTATAGATAGTCTTATAAGTATCTTATTAAATATATTCATTCTTCTTTAATTTAAGGGTTAGTAATTTGTTCTCTAAGGTTAGTCTCTCTACCTCAGCTCTGAGGGCTACAATAGCTGCCTCCTGATAGTCTAGTAATAGTTCTGTCTGTTCGTTCATAGTTAGTTTTTTAGTTGATTGAATCCATTGATACTACCTGCTTAGCTTTTCTAAGTGTAGGAAAAGAAGTTAGTACCTGTCCGTTCTTTTGTACTATCCAATTCCCGTCACATTTGCTAGTGCCGTTGCTCTTGTAAGTTCTCCCTCTGTATAGTTCGTAAGTACCACAATCAGATGTGTATATATTCCCCCATTGCTCTGTATCAAATGTTTTAGTAAAAGTCATAGTTTTTATATTTAGTTGTTTTGTTTGATACAAAGATACGCATAACTTAAAGTATCTACCAAACTTTTTGGCAACTTTTTTTAAAAAAAATGTAAATTAATTTGTAACGGGCTGAGGTGTAGCTAATTAGTTAAGAAAATATTTTCCACTATTTGGGTTACTTAAGTGGTAAGATACAAAATACCTAATACTATCTATTAAGTGATTGTAGTTATCTATAGGTACGTCCTTACCATCTTTAAAGGTGTAGTTATTTAACTCTGTAATTAAGTTCCTAGAGCCTTTGTGAATATACAACTTATAGTCTTGTAGTAAAGCGATACCTAGATTAATACTACCCTGTCCTTTGATAGAAGGCTTTATATTAAGGTTATAACTATGCTTAAGCTCGTGTAATAGTCTTGGCTCGGCTGAGTCTCCTATTATTAGAGTATCACTCTTAGCGTGTCTACCTAACTCGTAGGCTATATCTGAAGTAGTTAAGCCTGTCTTATATAACACCTCTTTCAAGTATATCTCTTTGCTCTTCTTATTAATAGAAACCAAACAGGCGGCTGTAGGGTCATTACTGAATCCAAAGTCTAAGGATATACCGTAGTAGTCTCCGTTAGAGTCAAAGTCTTTTACCTGCCAATTACTAAAGATAACACCCTCTGCGACACTTCTCCAACCTCCGAGAATCTGAGCCTTATACTCTTCGGGCCTCTCTTCTTTCATTCTATTAACGTTAGCTAAGAAGGTAGCATCTAAGTGTTTCTCGTTGTCTTTATATGAAGTATGTATATAGGTAGTGTCTTCTATAGTAGTATTTTCCCCTCCCTGCAGGTCTCTACTCTCAAAGAATCTCTTATATATCCAATGTGCTTTTGTAGCAGGATTCATTACCATTATAACTCTGTTCTGTGCATCCTTAGAACGTACTGATAAATCTATTTTATCGAATAGTAAAGGGTCAGGCATCTCTTCAGCTTCGTCTAGTATCCAAGTGCTTATTCCATTAAGTGACTTGAGCGCCGCTGTCTGATTCCCACTCCCTGTCTTTAGCCCTCTAAAGTATATCTTATTACCTGATACCTTATTGGTTATATCTGTCTTGTTAACTAAGAAGTCGTTACTTAAGCCTAGTATATCAATCTTCTCTGTCATCTCAGGAATAATAGAAGTACTCGCTGAGGTCATTGTGTATCTAGTGAATAGTATATTGTGGTTATTCTCATAACTTAACAGCAATAGAAAAGAGGCCACACTAAAGGACTTAGAGCTACCTCTACCACCTGTTATGATATAGTACCTTGAGTAGTCGTTAAACAAAGGTCTATACTTAGGGCTTAATTTTATTAAAGGGTTTTCAATCATATCTATTCGTCATCAAAACCTATAAGGCCTCTTAGTCTAATATTGTGGTCTACTGTAGCCGTTGTGTTGAGGTCTATCTCTTGCTTAGGGAGTCCCGCTCTGTACTTTAAGAATAACTCTATAGCTCTTTGGTCTCCTGATTCAATGCGTTCTAATAGCTTCTGTATTACTACATCTATGTCTATATTTTCGTCAAGGATTTGTCTTATATTTATTACCTCTCCGTTAGTTGGTCTACCACTATTCGGTCTTACGCCTCCCCAATTATCTGAGCCTTGAGCTCCGTCTTGTTTGCTTTTACCTGCCATCTTGGTTTATCTTGGTTTTTTACTCTTTATTTAAAAACAGCCTAATTAACAGGGCGTTATCAACTTAGCCATAAACTCAGGTAGTACATAACTATACTTTGTTATCTTAGCGTTTCTACTGAAGTCCGTCGTCATAGGGCACGTAAAAGCTCTTACAGTCATATTAACGATAGTTTCTATATTCTTAGATATGTTATATACCCATACGCCTTTGTCGTCTGTTACAACGTATAAAAAGTCTTTGCCTTTAATCTGTGCCTTTTGATAGTTAACAAATAGCTTAGAGGCTTCTAGGAGCTTCTCAGAGTAGTATACTCTCCTGTTTTTTATCTCTACGATATAGTTGTTATCTTCTGCGTCATAACTACTGAAACCCCCTGAGCATAATCTCAAAGTAGTCTCAGCTCTGTTATTCAATACACCTATTGTACTTTGTTCTGTCATATTCCAAATATCTTTAATTTAGCCTCTAAGTCCTTAACTTTAGCGTCTGCTATCTCAAGTGCCTCTTCAGCTTTTCGTGCTCTTAGGACAGCTCTATTGCGTCCCTCTCGTGCTTCTGAGATTAATCTATTAAACCCATAGTCTCTAAGCTCTAGGTTATTGGTGTATACAAGCGTTCTTAAAAAAGCTGAGTACATAGCCCCTAGCTCTTTATTGTCAGGCTTAGCTTCTAGCCATTTAATTAGCACATCACATATTAAGTTTTGGTCAGCTCCTTTTTGCAGAAACTCAATTGAAGGGTTCGTCATCATAATCTTCGTCTATTATCTCAGCTCTTACTGAGCAGTTAAATTGCTTATCTGTATTGTTATAGTCTTTTAGTGCATCTCTTATGCCTATGGCAGCTGAGAAGTCATTCAACTCGGCTGCCTCTTGTTCTGCTACTAATACTCTGTCTTCGGTTACTCCTAGGCTTAAAGCGTATAGAGCCCCTACGTAATTAAAGTGTATTATCTCTTTGTCTGTCATCATAGTGTCCCCTCCTTGTGATATTGTGATAAGTCTATTAGTTCGTCAACAAAAAATGCTTTGTATATTGCTATAGCTGCATCTAATTTTATCTTACCTGTCTCTAGCGTTTGCTGTGAGGCTTTGAATACTCCTATGTCTGTTGTAGTTTTATCTATTACTAACCAATAGAAATCAGGTACATTATATAGCTGAGTATATAGGTAAGCCTGTAGGTCATAGTCATATTTGGATATAGTAAATTTAAACTGATTAACTACGTCTCCATTCTTTAGCTCTACGTCTTTCAATCCGTCGTTAGTTGTTTTAACGTCTGCTACGTATTCTCCCTCTTTGAATATATCTGCCTTACCTCTTACTGCTAATCCGTCTACTTCTACTAGAGCAGGCTCTTCTGTCTTAGCTCCTTTCATAAAAGATACACAGGCGTCGTTCTGTAAGAAGGCCGCAGCTATTCTAGAGGCCATATACTTTTCTTTAAGCGTATAGGTGCTCTCAGCTCCGTTCTGCTCTTTAGCTAGTTTCCACTTAGTAGTGTTTTTACTAGATGTATCTACAAAGGTAAATTGTCCGTACTTCTCAGGCTCTAGTATCTCAGTATGTACTAACTTGCCATCTCTCAGGGCTTGTGTCTCTGTCATTCCTTTACGCTTCATATGAGCGAACCACTTCGGAGACTTCAACAGCCACTTCATTGTAGAGTAGCTTAACACTCTGTCTAGGTTTAAATGTTTATAGTAATATTCGTCATTATACATATTGTCTAGGGCCTCTGTAAGCTCTAGTTGTTCGTGGTTTAATAGTGTTACTTTCATATCTATTGTAATTGGTTGTTAAATAAGTCTAACTCTTCTAGTGACGTGTTGAGGTCAGCTTCTATATCTAGAAATCTGTCGCAGTTTAAATAATCGTCTTGGGTGTCTATTGCGTTGTAAATGTTTGTGTAGTTCATCTTAGTTTTTGTTTAGGTATAATGATAAATTTTGTTCTGCCTGTTCTAATACGTTACAAGCATCTAGGCTTAGTTGGTCGTTCTCTTCGGTTTGGTCTTCATAGTAATTAGCTGAAAGTATTCTAGCTTCTACCTGAGCGATGTTTCTTAATAGTTGTAATGTGATTAATTTGTTCATAGTTATAGTATTTAGTGATTAATGTTTTTGTAAAGGTAATTATGATTATTGGTTAAAAAAAGCTTTTTGCTAATTATTTTTAAATTAATTTCTTATTGACTGATTACTAGATACTTGCATAGCTAAATATTTTACCATCTGTGGATAGTCCACCCTCTTCGTGCATTGCTAACCTCTTAAATTCTCTCTTAGCCTTTAAGTCTGCCTCTCTTTGTGCTTCGTCTCTCTTTAGTATAGCCTTCTCTATGTTTACAAAAGACTTTAATTGGTTGTCTATAAAGTACTGTATTCTTATTTCAGGTAGTCCTGTAAGTAATTCGTTAATAGTGTCATCTGAGGTTAATCTAGATAGTTTAGCTCTTAGTTCTGCGTTCTGCTTTATTAGATTAGCGTTACGCATCTCATAAGCCTCTAGGAGCGTCTCTGTTGCATTTTCACACTCTTTTATATCTAAGTTACCTATAACGTCTCTTACTGCGTTGTATTTAGCTCTAAAGGCTGAATCATATTGCACGTCCTGTTCGAACTTCTTAAGTGAGTGCATTACTGTAGCGTGGTCTCTCTTCAGAAACCTACCTATTGCCTGTAGTGTTTGTTTGTTATCTCTAGCGAATTTATAAAATATCATTCTAGCTTGTACATACTCTACCTGTCTAGTCCTTAGTACTACGTCACAGCTAGTGACTGCTTCTACAGCTTCTCTAATTACCTGTAGCATCTTTGTATCTGTCTTTTGTTTTGGCTTCATATTATTGTAAGTCTTCTTTAGTTGGTGTCTCAAAGTGTATCTCAGCGTCTGCAGGGTAGTCTTGTAAGATTGCCTCACAGGCTTTGTCTTGTGATAGGTCTGAGACCATTGTGTTAATTAAATATCTGTTGTTATTTACTACTAGTATTGTGTACATATTGTTTAATTTAAGGGGGCGTTAACCCCCGTTAGTTATTATTATTTGTATAGTCCTGACGTGAAGGTAAAAGCGTTAAACATTTGATTAAGTGCCTTAGCCTTGTTTACTGTAGATACCTCTATTTCTAGTCTACCACCCCAAGGAGATTTTTTTACTTCTGCGTTAAGCGTTGGAAATTTAGCGTTTAATTCGTTTGCTTTGTTTGTGTAGTCTTGAGTTGTCATAATATTTGTTTTTGATTATGGTACAAATATACAGACTCTTTTTAGTTAAAAAAAACTTTTTTACAATTATTTTCAAAAAAAAAGCCCTACATCTCTGTAAGGCCTAATTTCACTAGGGTTAATTTTTAAAAAAACTTTTATTCACACTCGTAATAAGTGCATTGAGTAATAGTACCACCCCAAGAATAAGTTACCTGATAGCAATCTTCACACAAATAAGGCTCAGGCTCACAAGATGTAAAAAATACAGCTCCTAAAGCTATTACGCATATTACTACTAGTCTCAGTATTACTGACCACGCTCTCTCTTCTTTGTTTATTTGATTCATATTATTTAGTTTTAATGGTTATTAGTTAAATGTCTTTCTAGAGCTGCTAAAGCCCTCCAAGCTACTTTAGCTAGGTGTAGTTGTCCGTCTTCGTCTAACGGGTTAATACTATGGTCTATAAGGTGTCTAGTCAATGCGTCTAGCTCATCTTTTGACTTCTCCATATCCCAATGTAATGGGGTGTTAGGATGGTGTTGGTCATTCCCTGCTTGTGAACACTTAGATACTTCTTTGAGTGCATTAGGGAAATACTTTAATACTCCTGAAAATACAGGGGTTGCTTTACGTTCTTTTGCTGTGTCCTGATTACCGAATGGTGGATTGTCTACCATCTCAGCAACGTCATTTGATACGCTTTGGTAAAATCGTTTACAGCTCCCTGTATTGTCTCCGTCGCAGCTACAGTTTAGGCATTGTAAATTATTATCTGTCATATTTTTTTGTGTTATAGTTTGAATTCTTACCATTATAACCTAGGTAGTCGTGCATAAAACGCTCTACATCTAAGGCTTCTTTTTTTGTGTCAAAAGTAGATATTACTTCATATCCTTTAGTTATCCTACTAGACTCTGTCCTGTGTTTTTTCATTCTCATTTCAGGTCTACAAGTGACTCCTATGTAATGCTCTTCAGGTAGATAGTATAGCGTATAAAAGTTATCTTTTAAGGCTTGGTTTTCAAGCCTCTTTTTTTCTCTTATGGCTTCCTTGTTTTCCTGTCTCCATCTCTTATTGAGAGCCGCTAACTTCTCTTTATTGGCGGCTCTGTATCTCTTAGCGTCTTGTGGGTCTTTGTACGGCATTATAATACCATAAGTTCGTTAATACTAGTTTTACCTCCTAAGATGACCGCGCAACCAATAGCAGGTTTTTTCCCTGCCTTAGAATAAGCAAAGGCGTATTTGTCGTGGTCTATACCACAGCCCACTTGGCAGCCAAATATCCTAGTCCTAGCACCTACAAAGTACTCACTATATGCTTGAGTATGTAAATGACCCTGAACAGTGCTTCTCATATCTGCTCTAGCTTTAGTCTTAGCTGTTCCTGCTTCTCCGTGAATATACATTACATCATCAATTTCTACAGATGTAACAAACTTCCAATTAGGTGTATTAAGTACTTCTGAGTACTCTTTTACCCATTGCTTAGGAACTCCACCGCTTTGAGCCTTACGCATAATGATTCTGTCGTGATTACCTACAGTAACGTGAGCGTCAGGCCACCTTTGATACCATCTAGCAAGCCTGTCTATAGCTAGTTGTAGCTCTTCTCCACCTCCCATACCATTCGCGTCTGTCTCGTGATATGAACTATAATGGTTATCTATTACGTCTCCAATAAATACTACCTGATTGCAGTTGTATCTTTCATAGACCTCTATACAGTGGTCAAAATACCCGTCTAGGTCGAAGGGTGCGTGTAAATCGCCTATAACTAATACTCTAGATTCTTTGTTATTAAAGAACTCAAAAGAGGCTAATTTTGCTCCTTGTAGTCTTGGTCTAACGTCTTTTTGTTTATTTTTCTTTTTACTCATAATTAGGATTTTTTATATTGTTAATGGCCGTAGTTAATTTTAGGCTTCTTAGCCTTCTCTATTTCTTTTGCTTCGATAATGTTCGCCACGTGGAGCAGCTCAGAGGCTAACCTCTTATACTGCTCGGGCTCTTCTTCGTCTTTGCCTACACTATGTAACCATTGTAGCTTTGTAGCTAGTTGGTCAGCTAAATTCGTTAGCGTGGCTATATTCATCTTTCGTAGCTTGTTACTCGTTAGCTCTGTCATATATCTTTTGTAATTCGTTAATCATTCCTAAGATACAAGGGCCACAGTTGGAAACTTTACGCTTAGATTTAAACACGTGATTGTAAATTTCTATAAGTCTCTTTTGCTGTGGTGCGTTAACACTACTAGGCCTCTTAGGCTCAAAGAACGCTTTTAGGTAATCAAATTGGTCTGTAAGTAAGTCATTTAATTTTCTGTTAGGAAACAAGTCGTTAAGCTTCTCAGCTCGTGCACTACAGCCGCAGTCGTCTACTAAGGCTTCTACTACTGACTTAATACCTGTAACCTCCGTAAACTGCGTTACAATGTCTCCTAGTCCTTCTTTACCTGCTTCTCCTAGAATGTCTAGTACTACAGCCTTTTTAATTCTAAGCTTCTGAGCTATCTTACCTGCCTTGAAACCTTCTGAATGTAATTCAAATACTTTTTCGTTAATATCCATTTTTTAAGGGTTTAATTATTAATACTGCGAATATATGTAAAACAATTAACATACACAAGCTTTTTACTCATTTTCTTTTATGTAGTCTTCTAACTTGCAACTATCACATTGATTATCGCAAGGCTCAAACTTATCATAAATGCGATTCCAACAGGTAAACTCTTTAGATTCTGTCATAATCTCCATTTATATAGTCTTGGTAATCTTCGTATAGTTTCTCAGCTATTATCATCTTAGAACGCTTAATACTAAGGTAAATAGTTCTGATTCCTATCTTAGACTCTTCTGCTATAGTTCTAAAGCTTTTACCTGTTGTTAAGTAGGTCTTAAATAGTTCATAGTCAAACCATTTTGCCTCTTCTTTTAACACTTGGTACATCTTAGTCTCTAGAGCTTCTACTCCTAGCTTTTCTTTGTCTAGGCCTTCGTCTATATGGTTATACTTCTCTTCAAAGTCGTATTGACTACCTAGGTAATTATACTTAAGATTAGACTTCTTTTTGATAGCGTTTATAACTATTGAGCGTAAGCAAAAGAACATATATCCTTTAGAAACCCGTCCTTTGGTATCTACTACTTTGTCAAATAAATCCTCGTATCTCGCAAGCCTCAAGTAGGCCTCCTGTACAAAGTCTTCTGCGTAGTTAAATACTTCATTGTTGTTTCCTGCTATCGCCTTAGCCATCTTAATGTACTCCGTGTGGTGTACCGCTAACATCTCTAGGGCTTTGTTTTTATTATTCATATTAAAAAGCTAATTTAGGGTTTATATTAGGTACTTTCATTGTGGCTACTTTGCTGTGGTCTATAACATCTTTACCTGCTACAGTAAAGGCTACATTACCTGCCTGCATCCGTAAACTTATTGGTGTGTCTATTCCCGTTGGCCTACCGCCCGTCTCAGTCTCTTTGACCTTTACTACGTGAATATCTGAAACCATCCACCTAGTAGGGTGCTGTGTATATCTGTGTATCGATATAACGTCATCAGCTCTGTTACCCCATTTACCACCTCCTTCAACGTCTGCCATACTACAGGGCTGTGGCAATCCTGCAAATTCGTGGTCGTTAGTGTGCTTACGTCTTAGTGCCTCAGTAACAGCGTGAGCGTTTAGCCAAATTGTTACATTGTTATTTTTACAAAACAATCTCATTTCGCTTGCTACTTGGTAATCATATTCGTGGCCACCTACTGACTTAAGTAATGCAGGGTCTTTGACTAGTGAGTTGTAAGGGTCTATAAGTAGGCCATCGTAATGCCAAACATCTAGTATTTGTTTAGCTTCTGCCATTAGGCTTCGGGCACTATAGAGTTTATCTACTTTCACTAGTTTGAAGTGGTCGTTAATCCACTCCATCTCAGTCTCAATCTGAGCGTCAGGTATTTTCTGTATTGGTGTACCTGTCTTAAATTCTAATAGTTTTCTAGCTATGCTGTAATCACTATTTTCAGAACTAAAGATTAACCATTTTAGGTCGTGCTTTAAAGAGTAGGCCATTTGTAAGTACAATATTACTGTAGTCTTTCCTGTGTTGGCGTGTCCCACGCAAATGTTGAAAGCTCCTTTTTTGTATCTTAAGTATTGGTCTACTTCGTCTATATCTAAACCTAAGCCTTGCTCAATTCTGTCATACTTTACATCATATAACTTCTCTTTAAGTATTTTAAAATCTGTTAACATTCTTAGGGGTTTAATTGGTTAGTACTATAAAAAAATAAAGGGAGGCTTTTACACCTCCCCACTATAATACTAGAATGGTAAATCAGGTGTCTCTCTACCTGCTAAAGATTGCTCAGAAGCTTCTGTCTGACGCTCTACTCTGTCAGCCGCCTGAATGTTTCCATCTGTCCAAACTACCTTACCGTTACCGATATAAGACTTAGCTTCTTTAGCTTCTCTTTGCTCTTTAGATTGCTCCATAGCTGCTGAGGCATTTTGCCCGTAAGCGTTGGTTTCGTCATTTACAAAGATAGTGACGTTAGCCCATCCTGCGTCGTTAAATTTGATTTTGTCTTTGTTGATTCCTACTGAAATTATTGAACTCATAACTTTTTGTGCCTCTCTTAAAGGCTTTTATTAGGGTTTAATTGTGGCAATATTGCCGTTGTGCAAACATACAACTTTTATTTAATATATGCAAGCTTTTTACTATTTATTTTTACTCAGCTTTACTAGCTTTTAAAAGACTACCTAGCACTACTGTATCTAAGTCATATTTAGCTTTTACCTGTGCAATGGTTACTTGCTTATTAGTTACAGCTTGTATAGCTTTTAAGTATGCTTCTGAGTTAATCTTCAACTGAGGTTTAGCTACAGGAGTTGCTACAGCCTTCTGTGGCCCTTTTCCGTGCGTATTAGTTGCGTCAGCGTCTTTGGTGTCATCTAATAAGAACAAACCTCCTAGAGCGTACTTACGAGCGTATGAGCTAGATGCTCCACTTGCTTGTGCTTTATCCATTCCTTTACGGTTTAAGTCTAGACCTGCCTGAGCTTTTACAAAGAAGCTTTTTTCTCCGTCTGTGATAGTTGCTGTAGACTCTACAAATAGAGAACCACCTACTTCTATTACTTCGTCAGATATACTAAGGAATAGCCCGTGTTGAAATGCTAAGGGTTTAGCAGCTTCGAAAATATCTTCAGCGTTTCTGTAGCTGTATTTACCGAAAGAATTATATTGCGATTTTGGCGCCTTTAATTCGTTTTGAATCTTTACTAATTTGTCAATCATATTTATGTATTTAAGGGTTTATTAATTTATGCGAATATAAGTAAAATATATTTACTGTGCAAGTTTTTAGCGTGTTAATTTATAAGTTATTTCAAAGTCTCCTGTAAGTAATGTAAGTGTTAAGTTCCCGTCTGCGTCTTCTGTGTAAGGGTACTCAATTAATACTATCTCAGTATTTGTGTATTGTGCAATAAATAACGTGTCATTGTCAAAGGTGTAGCCTGAAGTCCAAGAGCCACTATCACAATCCGTAACGTTTACTGACGTGCTAGCAAAACTCCAAGTCTTGTTACAAGTGTCAGATAATACTCCGTTGATTAAAGTCTCGTTGTTTTCATATTCTCCTACAAAGATAGGCATTACGTTTAGACTTAGGTCTTGTGTCTCTGTCATTTCTTCTTTTGAACAGCTCATTAATGTTAATACTGCTGCCAATGTAATTAATACTTTTTTCATAATTTTTAGTTTTAAGGGTTTAATTATTAGTTTTTAGAATCCACCGAATGTAATAGTGGGGTTAGTAAATAGTACTGTGTATAATACACATAGAGCTGATGGTAGTATTACTGAGGCTACAAATAGAAGACCTCCTTTAGTAATGTTATCCTGTCTCTTAACTTTTCTTACTGCTAGTTTTGAATTTACTTTTAATTTTCTCATAATGATTTGTTTTTATTATTAATATTTATTTTTAGTTATTTAGTTAGTAAAAAATCTATATTTTGAGGCTGTCCAATATTGTTCATAAACTTGTATAAAACCACATCCACTACCTTGTCGTTATTCCACTTTACGCAGAGCTTTAAGCCATCCTTGTTTAAGAACACTCTCTCAATAACGCATAAGCTCATATTGTTAAAGTACTCTACTCTGTCACTATAGTATTGTGTGAATCCGTTTGCTAAAATTGTTTTTAAGTCTGTCATAATATTTTGTTTTAATGTTATAAGCGTTATTGCTTGGTACAAAGATACAACCCTTTCTTTGTTTCTACCAAACTTTTTTACAACTTTTTTTAAAATATTTTGCAATTAATTTGTAACTTACTAGAACGCAGTTACTTACAAGGAAATTATTTTTGAAGTTTTTTTCCTTTAATCAATATATTATTACATTTAGAGCAAATTAGCTCCCCTGTATTGCGATACCATACGGTAAAAGCTCTCTTATGCTTTGGGCATTTATCTTTAGGTTTAATCATTAAATTTGAGTCTGTGGTTAATGTAGTGTAATACTTGTATTTCCTTCTCTTGGCTATCAATCATATTACAGATAGTCTCTTGAGATACTCCGTAGTCTAGTATACCGTCTTGGGCCATCTTATACTCTTGTAGTTTTTTAGTTGCAAAGAAGATTAAAGCCTCTAGCTTATTGTCTGCTCTGTCTTGTAATTGTGTAAGTGTTAGTTTCTCCATATAATGAATATACAAAAAATAAACGAGACTACCAAATAAATTAACTAAAACTTTTGAGAGTCTTTTAGCTCCTTTAGTTTATCTCTAAACTCTTCAAATATCTCCTGATACTCAAAGTCTGCCATCTTTAAAGGCTGCTTAGACTTAATTAATAATTCTTCTGCGAGTTCTGAGCCTAAAGCTAGGCTATACTCATATTGTCTACCATACTCAAAGCGGTTACACTTACGGCATTGTAGATTAACATTCCTAACGTCCCATCTAGTAGATAAAGCACCTCTAGTAATGAAGTGCCCTGCGTCACTCTCTGAGAAATGAATTCCTTTTTTACAGCTAATACATTGGCCATAACCTTCTGAATTGACCTTAGACCTTCTCACATACTCGTGAAACGGCTTGTCTATCTTAGTCTTCCAATATTTTAAAGTTTTCTTCTTAGCCATAATAAGAGAAGGGGCACAGGGTAAACCCTACTAAAACCTGCGCCGTATCCTTCTAATTTTGTTTCTATATAGGTCTTTATTTAAAAACACTTTATAAGGGGTTTATGACTTTATTTAAAAATAATTGCTAAAAAACTTGTGTATGTCATTTTTTTTGTGTAACTTCTCTTTATATTCGTTTAGAGTAAAGCTATTAACCTAACTAATTTACTGACTAAGAAAGCTTCTAAAGGTTACCGCTCTTAAGGTTACCGCCTTAAAGGTTACCGCTTCTAGAGTTAAGCTAGAGATTTAAAGGATAACTTCTTTTTATGTACGCAGGGGTAATTATGCTTTGTTGCTAAAAGTCTTCATAACCTTCTCAATACCTCGACTACCAAAGTAAAATATAGTCATAGTACCAAATAAAGACTGAATAACAGGAACGTATGCTTTATCTATTGTAAAAGCCCCTAGGTTACCGTCTAATAATACTACTGACATAAACAAAACAAACATAGCTGCATAAGATACAGGTCTAATCATTCTAGTAATAGCGTGCTCACTGTCAATCTGTAGACGCTTAGTAACCTCTACCATCTCAATCATATCATTTTCCATCTCTTGGAGTAGTATATCTTTGTCAGGTTGGCTTAGTGTCTTATCAGCTCGTATAACGTCTCCTAAGGCGCTTAATTGTTTTATACCTGTTATACCACCTGCAGCCTCCAAAAGCTCAGGAGCGATAACCTTACCTTGCTTCACAAGCCATCTAAGTGCGTTACCTACGTTAGTTCCTTCTCCGCCGTTTTTTATTAGTTTAGGATTGTTCATTTTTTATATGTTTCATTAGTAAGTCTATTTCTTTGTCAATATCCATATAATAAGACTGCGAAGGGCTAGGCATTGACGGCTTCATTAGCTCCACCTCATTAGTATGTAGTGTGTTAAACATATCGTGTGAAAGTTCGTGAAATACTAAATGTCTTCTTTGCTTAACCGTTAACTTACCCCATAAATTAGGATTGATTATAACATATACTAGGCTGTCGTTATCCATACCTTTAGCTTGGCCCACTAAGTTAGTACGCATTATGTCCGCGTCAAATACAACTATAAAAGATTGTTTCTTAAATTCAATATCGTGATTGTCTAGAGTTAAAAGATACTCCTTTACATAAGGCTGTAGTTCCTTACTGATTGAGTAGGTATATACAGGCTCAACAGGAGTTGTACAATTAACGAATAGCATTGCAATAAGTAGTGTTTTTAAGATTCGCATTCTTTAAAGTATTTAATTATTTCTATATATTCTTTTTGTACGTCAAAACTAGGGCAAGCCTTAGAGCTAAATTCGTTATGTCCGTGTATTGTACTATTTGGATACCCATTCATTAAATCCATTATAAGAGCTTCTAAGCGCTCCTTTTGTTTTTCTGTCCTTGTATCCTTAGGATTCATATTAGAGTCAACACCGCCTACGTATGTTATTCCTATAGAGCCTTTATTGTATCCCCTGACGTGTGCACCTTGCCTTTCAACGGGTCTGCCTTCGTGTAGGTTTCCTTCAAGGTCTATTATATAGTGGTAACCTATATCTGACCAACCCCTATCTAAGTGCCATTGCCTTATAGTATCCACAGATACATCTCTACCTTCAGGGGTAGCTGTGCAGTGTATTATGATTTTATTTATGTCTCTCATCTCTATCTGTAATCTATATCCTTGAATTTACCGTTAAGTGTCTCAAAGGTTATCTTCATATCATTAGGTAGTAAATCTATACCCATAGCCCACATATCAAAAACAGCTAAAATTCTTTCAACGTTATTCGAGTGAAAGCT
>Ga0209833_1001404_pt1 | contig 16029 bp, 11 predicted proteins | sample COGITO_mtgs_1105_3_FD_184797 | JGI IMG/M metagenome (GOLD analysis project Ga0209833, IMG submission 184797) | Pelagic marine microbial communities from North Sea - COGITO_mtgs_110506 (SPAdes) (version 2) | ecosystem: Environmental > Aquatic > Marine > Epipelagic ... | reverse complement strand
GTAGTTTCACCGCCAGTAGTTCCACCGCCAGTAGTTTCACCGCCAGTAGTTTCACCGCCAGTAGTTCCGCCGCCAGTAGTTTCACCGCCAGTAGTCCCACCGTCAGTAGTCCCACCGTCAGTAGTCCCACCGTCAGTAGTCCCACCGTCAGTAGTCCCACCGCCACTAGTCCCACCGTCAGTAGTCCCACCACCAGTAGTTTCACCACCAGTAGTTTCACCACCAGTAGTTTCACCACCAGTAGTTCCGCCGTCAGTAGTTCCGCCGTCAGTAGTTCCGCCGTCAGTAGTTCCGCCATCGGTAGTGCCACCATCGGTAGTGCCACCATCGGTAGTGCCGCCATCGGTAGTGCCGCCATCGGTAGTGCCGCCGTCAGTAGTTCCACCATCGGTAGTGCCACCATCGGTAGTGCCACCATCGGTAGTTCCACCATCAGTAGTGCCACCATCGGTAGTGCCACCATCGGTAGTGCCGCCATCGGTAGTCCCACCATCGGTAGTTCCGCCGTCAGAAGTACCACCATCGGTAGTTCCACCGCTAGTGTCAGCTGAACCCCCTGCAGACATAATAACTGCGGTGCCCACTATGCCAAGTGCAAAAGCGGTAGCGGTAGGAATATCTACAATCTCTCCTGCCGCAGGACCCGTTACTGCCTTATCGGCCTCGTTAGAAGCTGGGCCTTCAGCCTGAGAAAACGCCGTTGGTGCCAGAAGCACTGCCGAAATAGCTAGCGATAACAGATTTTTTTTAAGCATGATCTTATATCCAAGTAGGTGTAAATGTTCATATTATGAACTTTATCACGCATTTAACTGTTAACAATAGAATTTTTACATCTCTATTGGTGATTAATTACCTTATATTTAAGGCTTTAATCAATTTTTCACCACCTTGAGATTTAACTGCATTTTCAAGTGGTTTTTTAGCCAGCATAGTCGAATTACGACAGTGATAGCGCAATAGCCTATGTGTAGATGGCTGCAAATGCCTTCCCGGAGGTAAGGTTCTATCTTTAATAAAATACATATTAAAGGCGACAAGCTGCTCGCCTCCCTCATGACGGCTATTCCAATCTCTACAAACCCAGGCGCCATATTGTTTGCGATACTTTGCATATCGCTTAAGCCATAAGTAATTTAGGTATTTCCGCCAGCGATAACTTTTAAATTGCTCAGCACTCACTGGACGTTCAGCCACCGGCAATTCAATCTCGTCGGCAAAACTATTTACCAACTTACCATTACTAAGCACGCCCGGCTGAACAAACCAGCCATCATTTTTTTGCGGATATGGCGCAAACATACTCCAGTACTGCTGAAGACGGAGACCGCGATAAAGAGGAAGAAAAAACTTTGGCGGAGGAACTCGATAACCTCGCTCAACCCCTGTATCTATTCCATGAACTGGATTCCAAATCTTAATGGACGATAAATTCTGCCAAAAGAGAAGAGCAGTCAGTACTGCGACAAATACTGAACTGAGTATGCCAATACGAGGATAGGTCTTACGCCAGGGCATCCAGCGCGCTGTCAGTGTTCCGAAGCTAAAACGGCGATCCCCTATCCAGTTGTACACACGATCACCACCAGCGCCGACCTTTTGCATCAATTTTGCCAACCAGGAGAATCTGCCGCTGGCCTGAAAAACAAACACCAACGCTTCCCAGCGCAAACGCTGTACACCTTGGTCATCGACCACCACCCAGCTATTTTCACGCTCGAGAATCGGGCCTATTTGCTTATCATCCTGAGCCGGCGAAATAGTTGCATTTAAACCTAAAAGGTAGCGCAGCAGATAACATGTCTTCTCACAGAATGCGCAACCCTTGTCAAAGTACATCTTTATTAAAGGCTTATCCTTCTTTTCCGAGCGCCACAGAAAATCCATTACCGAGGACGGCAAAATGGCGATAAGGGATAAACTTGAAATAAAGGGGAAAAGACCAATTCGCAGGTTAAATATAAAGCCTATTTCCATTGCGACAAGAGCAACGACAACCAGAGTTCGAAACCCAGCAAACCACAGTGGGCTTAATGCCAATATTGGCCCGATTAACTCAAGCCACCAGACATAGTGGGTCAAGATTCCAGTAAACCAGTGCCAGTCTCGCCAAAGTGTCGCCAACCCATAGGAAACCTGATCATTGTGTAATGCGTAATAAATACCGGTGCCATCGCGCACCCACTCGACACCAGTTTTGAGCAGAGCGGAGAAGAAGTACACTGACAGAACCTGCAATACCAGGGCCACACTTACAGTACTGAAATAACGATTCGAAACCCGTGGTTCACGCACCATAGAGGCATCTATGGATGCACGCTCACCCCAAGGCAAGAAACAACCCCAAAAGGACAACAACAGCAGGAGATTATCCCCACCCTGCTGAAGGTAGGGATTGCGATTATGCAGTGAAGCTAGAAGAATAAAGCTGACGATCGATACTATTCGGGTACGAACACCCAGCATAAGCAAGAGAGCAAATCCTGCCGCGATTGTCATTAGGGATATGGCCCAAAAGGGTTCTGCATTTACCCAATACAATGACCAGTGCCAATTGGAATTCACAGACATCGACACATCTCGGGTCATCACACCCTTGTCGGTCAAAAATTCCGTAAAAGTGAGAGAACGCAGGAAAAGATCGGTCAAAATCAACGCTCCGACACCAATCCGCATTAGTGCCAATGCCCGAAGATCAAGGGTAAAGGGGTTAGAGAATGATTTGAATAGAGAAGCCATGCTTTTTGTTCGCCTAAATTATAATAATTATGCTCTTATCCTATAGGAGACCTGACAAAAAAGGAACCGGGGATAGGGAGTAAAAAAGCCTGCGTGACAGAGAAAAAGCGGGTTTTTGCTGTGTTGGCTCGGAGATAATAAAACGGCCGCCTAAGCGACCGTTTTACAGTGCAGCAAAAAAAGTCTTATTGGAGGACTATACGCTGCTTATTTTTCTTGACTGTTTTACCTCCCACACCCTTCACCATGGTCAGCGCATCCAGACTTTGAAAAGCGCCATTGGCATCGCGGTAGGCAACTATGGCTTGCGCAGTCTTTAAACCCACACCCTTTAACGAAGCGGCAATTTCCGCGGCAGAGGCGCTGTTGATATCGACTTGCTGCTGAACCTGCTCTGTCACCAGAGCCCTACTCTGATCTGCTGGTGCTGAAAACACTGCAGCGGAACTGCACAGTGCGATAACGGCGGCACCGATTAAAAGGTTTGTCTTAGCTTTATTTAACATTGTCTAACTCCTTGTAGATTGATATGTATGAGTCACAACTATCAATGATCATCCCTGCGCTAATCCCCTGAAGCTGAGCTTCACAGGGTTTTTATCACCAAACAGCCTGTGACCGGTTAATATTGGCAAAAAGTCCCCGCCAATCGGCAAGAACAGATCACAAAATCATTAATTTCGTCTCTTCTAATTGACAAAAACTTCCACGGTTACTATAGTTCGCGCCCGCTGTGAGAGCGGCTGCAGGTTTCGACTTGAAGGGCTTCACAGAGATAGCGGAATTAGATGCAGGTAAGCAGCATTGAGATGGTTAAACGCAAGGTTGACGTCTCGCAGAGAAACAAAGATTTTATAGTTATGCCCAGGTGGCGAAATTGGTAGACGCGCTAGCTTCAGGTGCTAGTCCTCGCAAGAGGGTGGAGGTTCAAGTCCTCTCCTGGGCACCATAGAACACAGAAAACATTCGGCTCTAAATTCCATCTATCGCACATTATCCCAACCGGGACTTGAACCGATAAGAGGTTCACAAACTATGCCCACGGCAGAGTTTGGACGAGGTGCAAAGCGCCGATGCCCCGCAGGGGTCAAAACAGCTCACAGGCTGTTTTTATCAACCCTCTCCTCGAAAACCTTCATCTGACCCCAGAAAACCCCAGAAAAAAACCTTCATCTGACCCCGGTTTTTAAACCTTCATCTGACCCCGGTTTTTCCCCGGTTTTTAAACCTTCATCTGACCCCGGTTTTTTTCATCTGACCCCGGTTTTTCGCCGGTTTTTCGGTTTTTCCGGTTTTTCCGCGGTTTTTCCGGTTTTTTGGGGCTGCAGCAAAAATATGATTTCTCTATGATTTCTCGGATAAGACTGACTGAAAAGAGATTTAGTGGCGATTCAAAAGAGTGGTTTAGATAAACCAATATTTAAACCTAGTGATTTGGTATTTTTATAATTTAGTGAATTTAACATCAAGCGAATGTAAGCATAATTCGTTGCGTAGCCTACTTCAAAAGACTTAGACATAAAGTGCCAAGCCAAAGAAAGCGAATGTTGTTGATTGACTTGCACGCTATAACCTAACTGAAAGTCACTAGAATATTGGGTATGTGATATTTTTGAAAAATAGTGAATATTGGAATTGCTTAAAAAATTCGCCTCAGCAAACCACCTGACGGGTAAATTCTGCTCGTAGCCCAGCGTTCTACCCTCAACCAATGGCCTTGTATCTAAACCACCCGTGCTGTCTTTCTGGTATATTTGCCAACGATTTATTTGACTAAATAACGCACCCTTCCAGTCAATATCGCTGTATAAATCTTGGGCCGCCAAAGCGATCTTCCAATGCGGATTGATCTGCCAGTCGAATGCGATATCCAAGGCCGCACCTTTTCCCTTAGCATCATTTTTGGGATAGGTTAACAACTCGTTATGGGCACTGAATATTTCCGCAGGTGCATCAATAAAAAACCTTTCATCCGCCAACCAGCTAGCATCACCCGCTAAGCTCAATTGATAGAAGTCGCTAGCAGCTAAATAGCTTCCGAACAGATAAAGATTAACATTTGAGGGCAATTTCCAGTGATAGCCAACTTTTAATCCCGATGCCTCAAGATGATTCATATCCAACCTGAGCCTGTAGTCCTTATGCGGCAGAAAGGGAATATCGTTTTCAAGTTTGTAATAAAATTTTGCGGTATCAGGGGAAAATTGATAAAAGTAATCCAAGCGCTTTATCAAGCCAAGTGAAAATTTTTTATAGTTAACGCCAATGCTGAACTGATTGAAAGAAACAGCACCCTTGCCATTGCCTAATTCACCATTAAATTTATGCGTAAAACTATCTATAGACGTTGGCTCGCTATAACTGTAACTATCAAACCTAATATCTATTGTGTTACCTAGGTAATCAGCAGGAGAGCTTATGGGGAGTAATAACAAAACAATAGGTAGAAACCTAAACATGAATTGCTCTACACCCCATTTTCAAGAGTGGCACTTAAAACCGCGGAAAGGCTTTTTCTAAAGAACTTCAAAACTACCATCTTGATACATAATTAAGATAGCACCGGAATCTTCATCTTGAGCAAGGGTTGCAACCTGCTCATTATCTATCTCAATATTACCTGAATAAGAGCAGCCTTCTGCATTCTCCTGACAATTCTCAGCCAGGCTAAGGGTATCTCCATTTTGGTCAGTAACAATCATCTGGAGACCATTATCTTCGACCATAAGAATATTTAAACGACTCGCCCCTACAGCAATATCCAACGATACCTGCGCAGCATCCAATCCGGTACGATTTGCCGTCAGCATAATACCGGTAATATCTGAGTTACTCGCCAGGTCGAACTCCAAACTTACACCAAACTCGACACCTATAAAACCCTCTTCATTTTCCCCAACTATCGGATTATTAACATCAAGGCATAAAAAAGTAGAGTCAATGGAACATTCAATTAAAGTTTTACTGCTCTCCTGACTGTGAAGACTGCTATCAGGATCAAAATTGATATAGATGGAACCCTTGATATATTCTTCGCCTAAATCTGGGAAAAACTGTCCACTCAAAAGTAGACTGGCCTCTTCGAAAGAAATAACTTCATTAGAGTTTTGAAGTTCACACCCCGACGCCCCCCCACAAACCTCCGTATGCGTATAATCATTACTAAAATCATTTACAAACAACTCCAATCTGCCAGTAAAACGAGGTGGATTGAGTGTTGTATATTCTCTTCTTTTTTGATTCAGAGAGACTTCCAATACAGCAGAAAATAAAGCTACCTGAGCGAAACCAGCCTCAACATTTATATTCGTATGAACTTCATCTGTGGCTATTGATTGCCTTCTCACTTGTCTATTAGCGCTCGCTTCAAGTGTTATTATTCCCTTTGACACCTCCATCTCAAAATCCATGGTACTGAGAAGTCCGGACACATCTAAAACCGCATCTTGTTTAAAGTAATCGGATCCCTCTTCGTAATAACCAATACTCGATATTTTCGCTTCAATCGAGACATCAACACATGGACCTTCAACATCGACCAGACATATTCTGTCGTTAACTATATAAAGGTATTCGTTACCATCAGCTATTATAAATACTTTTGTAGGTTGACTTGTCGAATCACTATCAAAATTGAAAGAACTCAAAGGCCAATCCCTGTTAGCCCGGTCTGCGGCCACTATCATTTCACTGACCACAGCCAATACCTCGAGGATATTATCAATTCCTCTGTTATCAACTTCAGTACGATAATAATCACCGTTATCATTCTTAAAGACGCGAAGAATGGCATTAACCTTATCTAGAAAAGTGACTTCAGCTGAATCCTCATAAGTTGCAGATAGAGCAAAATAACGAACTGCTTCGACCATATCCCTTGCTGCCTGCGCCCCCTCTTGATCCGCTGGTTTTGATGGCGCAGCAGAGGTTTTCTCACCAGGTTCCGCAGATTTTGCACTACTTAACATCAAGGCCATTGCGGTTTTAGACGCCCCTAAATCGAATTCAGCGAAAATATTATCATCAATAATCAGAGAGGCTTGTTCGTATATTTCGACGATAGAAACCGATGGCATACCCTCGGCCAAATTCAGAAAAAACTGCCCCTTATTTTTAGTGAATTCATCAGTAAGCGAACCCATAGCCTCAGCAATAGATGTTCCCTGCTGAGAATCTTTAAGCGCGGCGGATAACAGGGCAGAGTTGAGAATCGCTGCCTCTTTAGCCTTCACCTTTGCCTTTCTCATCGCATCATAATCAGTAATAGCAAAGGTATCGATTTCGATTAAATTTGCCGTAATATTGAACAGCGCACTAACCTGCGAATTGGCTTCTGCCACTGAGACTGAATCAAATGTATCTGCGCTCTCAGCAAGAGCAGCAGCAAGATGCGTTAAAGCTGTAACGTTAGCAGTAACCGTTTGTTTATCACTGAAACCTGACATTACTGCCTTCATAATAAACTCATCAGTTAATGACATATCCTGTCCAAACATGGCATCACCACATCCATCTATCAGATCACATACCATCTTTGTCAATGGGCCAGCGGTTACCTCAACAATCATCGGACCGACATAATCATCGATTGTTAGTGAATAGTTGCCATCGACGTCGGTTGTCCCCTCAGCTAGAGTATTTTCACCTTGGGCGCCATCAATAATGGCGTATATTTTTACAATACCATTTTCTATAACACCCGCTACAGCAGTACCTATAACGATAGATGGAGTATCAGCTTCTGGTGGAGTATCAGCTTCTGGTGGAGTATCAGCTTCTGGTGGAGTATCAGCTTCTGGTGGAGTATCAGCTTCTGGTGGAGTATCAGCTTCTGGTGGAGTATCAGCTTCTGATGGAGTATCAGCTTCTTGTGGAGTATCAGTTCCTGATGGCGTACCAGTTTCTGGTGTAATATCGGATTCGGTTACATTTTCATCTACTATATCCGCAGAATTCGCTTTTTCGCTTCCTGGACTACCGCCACATGAACTCAAAACTGTGATTAAAAATATCGATGTAATCAATGATTTATAAAAAAGATTCACAAGAATACCTACTATATCTAGTTTAGTTAGGGATTTAAACTACCTGTGATTTACTCGATTATGGCATGAGAATTTTAAAACCCATGCCTTAATCCAGACATAGCTTCACACATAATCACTGCGGCATTAGAAAGCTACGTAAACACCCAAAGAAGTATAAACAAGTCCACCTTCAGACTTCTCCAAACCTAGCGATATACCAAAGCCTGTGGGACCTACTGGGGCAAGTATAGAAGCTGAATATCTAGGCGCTCTCTTATCAAGAAAAGTTACACCAATATCATAATCTATACCTTTACCAGTTCGCTTTGAATAGCCTGCATTCACACCCGTTGATAGTTCATCATGAATTGAATTAGCAGATGCTATAAACTCTGGACCAGTATCATTATTAAATGGGATTAATGCACCGATACCCACATAGGTTGAGCCTTCACCAAAAGACCCGATTGCAACATTCATATTTGCCTCAGTTGAGTCAAATACTGTGCCATCCTCATATCGAAGATCTGAATAGTCGAGACTTAATGACAATTTTTCTGAAATCACAGCTTCATATCCAAAACCAGCAACTGAATCTTCTGATCCACCACTGGCTGAACCGATTTCAGCACTCAAAAAGTTAACTACCCCAGAGTCAGCAAATGTAATCGCTGGAAATAAGAGGAAAGCAAGCAAGGTCTTTTTCATTTTTATAGTTGTCCCATTAAGTTATATAGTTAATCAAAACATACTAACCAAACCATATACTATTGTAAATACTCCTTAAAAAGAATACAGAGAACCTACTATTACAGGTTATAAGATAAATTAAGAATTATTGATGCTCAGGTATTTTTAGCTCTAACTACACTTCAACCTTAATTTGTTTTTTGTTTGAACCAAATTATTCAAAGCTGTCTACCAGCACTAGATCTACTTGCCTACTTTTCCAGATAGTTAAAAAACTTAGTGTTTTTATAGGGTAACTTCATAAAACCGGACACTCCCAAGCCATCAATCTGCTCTAGGTTGGCGATTATCTCGCCAAGACAGTCACGAAACTCCTGCTCCTTGGATTGATCCAGCAGGATCAGGTAATTGTGAATTTTTAAATCCCTCTCCACTGCCTCAAAAATAATACACCCGGTATGATGAATCTGATTCATGGTTGCCAGTATCTTCATAATTGACTCAGGCAACTGCAGCCACTCATCGGGATCGCTTCCATCTTCGAAATAGGAGTGCAAACGCGTCTGGCTATCGGTATTTTTTGGCGATAAGGTCTCGCCAATCTCAAAAGGAATCTGCACACTATTGTCGGCAATAAATTTATCCTGCATATTTTCGCGTTCTATATGCAGGGTTTTTCGCGCATCAAACATACAGCCTTTGAACACACCTTTTTTATTGAGTGCGCGCGCCAAAGAAACCACATTGTTGATCGCGCTGATCAGCGCCGGGGCAAAGTCCGCGTCGTATAGACTCAGGTTAGAGTCGATATAGACACCGCCATCATCCCAGTTGACCGCCAGTCCCCCGACAACTGGGTAGCAGCCGAGATGGCTGACGGCAATCACGAAGGCCTTTTCGGTATCGCCCATACCGCTGAGATAATTTTTATATTCACCATAGCCGCCCAGACTTCCCGCTATGGGGTGTTTGGCATAACGGGGCTGGGCATCAAATACCTCTGAGCCGATTTCCTGACGGAGAAATCCCTTGCGCGAGCTATACACGACGGTCTCTACAGCCTCATCACTGGTGGTGACTTGCAGTGGAATAAGTGATTGTTCCGGTTTATTTTCGGCGCTCTTATCACGGCTGACAATATGCTTCATATAGCGCATATTCTCGAAAAAATAATCCCCGGCCCTGCAGCGTGTATCCCCGTCATCATCGAGCATGCCCGCCAGGGTTCGAGCAAATTCTATCGGCAGACCCAGTGACTCTGGAGTAATAACCTTTTTACCGAAACGACTGCCCTGCCCTGAAGCCAATGCATAGAGAGTGCCGGCGAGTCCCTGTTCATCGAAGCGCGGTGAGGAACAGGCTCCCTGCAACTGTTCCTCACCGATAAAATAAATATCGCCGAGTTTCGCATTGCTCTTCTGAAATTCCATATTGATAGCATCCAGGCCTAGACTATCAATACGCTCACCGAGATGATTTTCCTGGGCAACTACCGCAGCGCCCCAGTCGATTAGCGAGACGGTTTCGCTTTGGGGATCAAACATAATATTGGATGGTTTTATATCGCCGTGGATGATGGTTGAGCGTCCGGTGTTATTTCGCAACCGCAGCAGAATATCTGTCATCTGTGCGGCGATCTTTAACACTAGGCGGGGCTCGAGCCTGCCCCGCTGACGGGCGTATTCCTGCAGGTTAATGCCGGGGGCGCGGGACATCATCAATATGGATTGGCCGCGAACTGTCTGAAAGGCGATAAATTCCGGAATGCCCTGATGCTCAACCTGACTGAGCATAAAACCCTCTTCTTCGAGGCGATCCTTTATATGTTGGGGCAGTGTGATTCGCGAGAATTTAAAAACATATTGCTGTGGCTCAGGGTCATTCCCCGCGCTGCTGGTACCGGCAAAAACAAAGCCATAGGCGCCGTTGCCAATTAATTCAATATTGCTGTAGCCAAGCCTCGCCAACTGGGATTCGCAAAGCTGCAACCAGCTCTTAAGTTTATGGGCGTCTTTATGGCTGAGCAGGTAGAACGATTGCTCTTCATTGATATAGAAATGCTGTAGGTTTTTGCTCTCATGTAAACTCAAGTTTTATCACCTCGATCCTCAACTGACAGCTAAAGGCGCTACATCATGGCAGCAAGCATGGTTGATGGAACCTCTAGATAGCCCATCCACAAATTATTAAACCGGGCTATGGTTCCGCCATCAATTACCCGGTGGTCACCGGACCAGCTGACAGTCATTATTTTTCGTGCTACCAAATCTCCCTGCTCGTTGTAACGGGGCAGGCTCTGAATCTTTCCCAGGGCGACAATCGCCACCCCGGGGCTATTGATAATCGGTGTCGCCGCAGTGCCACCAATAGCCCCTATATTGGAGATAGTGATTGTGCCCCCTGCAAGATCCTGAGGCTCAATTTTGCCACTGCGGGCCGCCGCAGTCAGGCGCATCACTTCGCGAGCTATATCCAATATGCCCAACTTCTGGACATTCTTAATATTTGGCACCAGAAGCCCGGTTTTGCCATCCACGGCCATACCTATATTGTGACTGCCTACATAGGTCAGCTCACTAAAATCGTCGTTGGTACGGCTATTGAGAATCGGGAATTCTTTTATCGCCAACGACAGTGCTTTAATAAATAACGGCATCAGGGTTATTTTTAAATCATCTGTGGCATAGCTCTCTTTCAAATTTTGGCGCAGCTCCATCAACTGGGTCACATCCACTTCATCGACATAGGTAAAGTGGGGAATGGTTGAGGCCGCTTCACTCATGCGCTCAGCCATTATCCTGCGTACGCCTTTTATGGGCTCGACCCGATCTTCAGCTTCGCTGCTCTGCTTAACGGCGGGTGTTTTTTTCTCACTCAAATAATCAAGCACATCTTCTTTTAAAACCCGACCCTGCCTGCCTGTTCCCGCGATGGTGGCCAAGTCCAATTTATGTTCGCGGGCCATTTTGCGTACTGCAGGGGTGGTTAATACTTTCTCACTATCGCCAGTTGCTTGAGCGACGGCGGGCTGAACCACTTCTTCAACTTGCGTGAAAGCTGTTTCTACAGATTTACTCTCAACTAGAGTACTTTGCTCTATACCCTCTTCCTGCCCCTCTAACTCAATCGCAAAGAGCGGCTGTTGCACTTTGGCAGTATCGCCCTCGGCATAATACAGTTTGGTGATGCGGCCGTTGAACATGGAGGGGATTTCAACAATAGCTTTATCGGTGCTGACATCGACAACAATCTGGTCCTCTTCGATTTTGTCGCCCTCTGCAATCTTCCATTCGATCACTTCGCACTCGACAATACCTTCACCGATATCCGGTAATATAAAATCTTTTTGCATCTATCTCTCCTTGAAACTCAACCGGCAGCATTAAATCAAGAGCGTTAAAAAGCTAGACTCGACTTAATCGCTTCATAAATTTTTAGATGATCTGGCAGATACTGTTTTTCGTGAATTAGCGGAAATGGCGTATCCAATCCTGCCACCCTGATAATCGGTGCTTCGAGATTTAAAAAGCACTGCTCTTGAATAGTTGCGGCAATTTCACCGGCAAAACCGCCGGTTAATGGCGCTTCATGGCTGATCAGCAGCCGGCCGGTTTTACTCACCGATGCGCTGACTGTCTCTCTGTCCCAGGGCAGCAGCGTACAGAGATCAATCACCTCGCAGGAGATACCATCGGCGGCAGCCATCTCGGCAGCCTTAACAATCTGCACCATCTGTGCCCCCCAACCCAGCAGGGTAATATCAGTGCCCTGCTGCGCCACCTCTGCAACACCCAATGGCAGCTCATAATCCTGCTCAGGTACCTCGCCCACCGAGGCGCGATAGATTGCTTTGGGCTCAAAAAAGATTACCGGATCCGGCTCGCGAATAGCGGCCAGCAGTAGACCTTTGGCCTGATAGGGATTACTGGGGATCACCACCTTAAGGCCGGGGGTATGGCAAAAATAAGCCTCGGGGGATTGGGAGTGATAGAGACCACCGTCGATACCGCCACCATAGGGTGCGCGAATGGTCAGGCCACCGCAGTTAAATTCATCACCACTGCGATAGCGAAACTTGGCGGCTTCATTGACGATCTGGTCAAAGGCGGGAAAGATATAATCAGCAAACTGTATCTCTGCCACCGCCACCGAGCCCTGTGCCGCCAGACCGACCGCAAAACCGGCAATACCCTGCTCGGTGAGTGGTGTATTAAAGCAGCGCGGCTTGCCATACTTTTCCTGGAGATTACTGGTGGCGCGAAAGACGCCGCCAAACTTGCCAATATCTTCACCCAGGCAGATGACTTTTTCGTCCGCAGCCATGGCATTATCCAGGCCATTGTTAACTGCCTGCAGTAGATTCATTCTCGAAGTGGTTGCCTGGTTCATCAACTAGCCCTCCCCTTGTATTCCATAGCTTTGCGGATACTTGGCTATATGTTTTTCAAGGGCGCTGAACTGCTCGGCAAGATGGGTCGGTGGGATTTTATAGACATCAGCAATCAATTCTTCGAGGGGTGGCTTGGGACGTTTTTCTGCCAGTTTAAGTTCAGCGAGAATCTCGGTGCGAAACTCATTATGAAGTTTTTCATCGTGATTCTCGTCCCACCACTGCTGCTTGAGCAGCCAGTTTTTCATGCGGTTAAGAGGATCTTTCTGTCTCCACGTCTCCTCCTCTTCGGGACTGCGATAACCACTGGGATCATCCGAGGTGGAGTGGGCGCCAAGCCGGTAACTCATGGTTTCAATCAGTACCGGCTGCTGCTGCTCTACAGCAATCTTGCGCGCCTCTACTGCGGCGGCATAGACCGCCAGAATATCGTTGCCGTCGACACGAATGGTTTTAATGCCGTAGGCGACACCGCGGGGGGCAATACCATCGCTGGCATACTGTTCAGTAGTTGGGGTTGAAATAGCATAGCCATTATTGCGTACCACGAAGACTACCGGGCTCTTGAGAACTGCCGCCATATTAAGTCCGGCGTGGAAGTCGCCTTCCGAGGCCGCGCCATCGCCGAAATAACAAACTGTGCAAGCACTGTTTCCCGCCAGCTTTTGGCCGTAGGCATAGCCTGCAGCCTGGGGTATTTGGGTTGCCAGCGGTGAGCGGATAGTCATAAATTTCAGTTCCCGAGAGCCGTAGTGAACCGGCATCTGTCGCCCTTTACCCAAGTCATCGACATTGCTAAACAGCTGATTCATAAACTGCTTGGTGGTAAAGCCACGAAAGCGTAGGGCAACCTGCTCGCGATACTGCCCCATCACCATATCGTCCTTACTGAAGGCGGCAATAGTGCCGGCCACCGAGGCCTCTTCGCCGGTGCAGGTCAGATAAAAACTTAAACGCCCCTGACGCTGTGCGCGGACCATACGCTCGTCGAGGGTACGGATATAAACCATATCGCTGTAGATTTTTATTGCCAGTTCTCGACTTAGATCTGGCACTTTGGCGCCGGCAACCAGACTGCCGTCCGCCTGCAAAACACTGAGTTGGGGAATAGTTAAAGAGGATCCGTCCATAAACACTGGCGTGCTTATTTTGGTGTTGGATTCTGTGCTTTTTTGTGCATTTTTAACCGCCATGTAACACCCCTGTAATTCCATTTTTAAACTATCACTCAAAGTTCTTTTGTGAATGCCACCAAACTCTCTAACGCGCTTTTAAAAAGGCTTATCTAAAGTCATAAAATTAGCATGAGCATAGCTAGAGAATCCTGCCAAAGTACTGAAGTCGCAGACAGAGTTAAGATAGGTTGTAGCGCAAACAGTGAATTTAATAACGAATTATTGCGCAACCTTTCCTATACTCAGATTAAACACCCAATAACCTATGAACTATGGCAGAACTCTGCACTCTCATTTACAGCCTTTTTCACTGACTTACCACTGCCTTTAGAGAAGGCTTCAGCCCTTTTTTTTTCGCGGATTAAAAAGAACATTTACCAATATAAAAAGTATAGAAGCCCTATGAATGAATACAAATTAGATAGTATTGACTGGAAGATTCTCTCGATCCTGCAATCCGATGCAGGACTCTCAAATCTGGAACTCGCCGACCAGGTTTGTCTATCACCATCGCCCTGTTCAAGACGGGTAAAAAACCTCGAGAACCTCGGTTATATCAACCGGCGAGTCACTCTGATTGACCCCCTTAAAGTCGGACTGCCAGTCACGGTCTTTGTGCAGGTCACCATGCACCATCAGGTAAAGAAAGATCTCGATCATTTTGCCACGCAGGTACTCAACTGGCCGGAGGTAATGGAGTGCTATTTAATGACTGGAGATTTTGATTACCTGATTCGCGTGGTCGCGCCCGACCTGCTCGCCTACCAGGCATTTCTCGACAAGCTGACCCAGGTCGAGGGCCTGGATCATGTTAAGAGCAGCTTTTCCCTCAAGCCAATTTGCTATAAGACTGAGTTGCCCCTGGGGCATTTGGCTTAGTTGGCTGCCAGTGATTGGAGGCTTTGTTAAAGCGCTCCTCAGCGACCCGATCGGCAATCACAAAGGTGGGAATATTCTCAGCTTCACTGCGCACAAATATCTCTTTCAAGGTGGCGCCAATACCTTCAACTTTCGCGGATAGATCAGTGGCATAATTTTCAGCACCGTAATCGGCACTGAGCATTTTACGCTGGTAATAGACATCGATAATACCACCGGCATTGACCACATAATCCGGTGTGTACAAGACGCCCTGATCATGAAGCCTGCGCCCATGGGCACTGGTCGCCAGTTGATTATTGGCCGCCCCTGCAACAATCGATGCCTTCAGCTGATCAATGGTCTGATCATTGATCGCTGCTCCCAGCGCACAGGGGGCAAACACATCTACATCCAGCGCAAATATCTTATCACCGGCTACTGCAGTGGCATTTAATTCGCGGACAGCGCGATCCACATTGGCCTGAACTATATCAGTGACATAGAGCTCTGCACCGGCTTTATATAAATACTCAGCCAGGCGATAACCCACATTCCCCAACCCTTGAATGGCAACTTTCAGCCCCTCGAGGTTGGCCCGCCCGAGCCTGTAGGTCACCGCTTCACGAAGGCTGATAAATACACCATATGCAGTGCTCGGCGAGGGATCGCCGCCATGCTCGGTGGCACTATCTACACCGCTAATATGGCTGGTACGATGCCCCATTTTAAGGATATCTGCTACTGAGGTCCCGGAGTCTTCCGCGGTGATATAGCGACCCCCCAAACCCTGGATAAAATCACCCATGGCATACAAGAGCTCGTCGCTTTTTTGACTGTGTGGATCGCCAATAATCACCGCCTTGCCACCACCCAGCTTAAGGTTGGCCAGTGCAGACTTGTAAGTCATGCCTCTGGAGAGCCGCAGCACATCGGTCAGGGCCTCTTCATCAGTGGCATAGGGCCACATTCGACAGCCACCCAGGGCTGGCCCCAGATTGGTATTGTGGACGGCAATAATGGCTTTTAGACCGGTTTTTTTATCTTTGAAGAAAGCGACCTGCTGATGATTATCAAATTCGCGGTGAGAGAAAACCGACATATTCCAGGCTCCAGTTCCATTGGTATGTTTATCAATAATTATCTGGAA
>Ga0209833_1001401_pt1 | contig 16047 bp, 10 predicted proteins | sample COGITO_mtgs_1105_3_FD_184797 | JGI IMG/M metagenome (GOLD analysis project Ga0209833, IMG submission 184797) | Pelagic marine microbial communities from North Sea - COGITO_mtgs_110506 (SPAdes) (version 2) | ecosystem: Environmental > Aquatic > Marine > Epipelagic ... | reverse complement strand
TGTAGCCTTTGTGCCAGAGAGTAAGGAAATTCTCTGGGCGAGCAAATTGATTGACCATAAGGGCGAAGAAGTTATCCAGTTCAAAGCACCAGTCAAGGCTGGTGACTATCAATATGTATGCACTTTCCCTGGTCACCACTTTATCATGCGTGGGGTGATGAAGGTTCGCTAATCGGCCTTTTTTATTGCCCCTGTCTTTGAGGGGAAACTTTGTTCTCTTGAGCTTTTCTTTTACGGATGTTCAGTTAGAGTTTGTTTTTATGAGTGAAATTGAAGAATTTCGTGCCCGTTCGGGTGATGAGGCATTAGCGAAGAAACTGAATCGTTTGGCATGGGTGATATCTGCCGCAGTTCTTGGCTTAGTGGTGATGATGCAACGGATTAAGTTTCCTCTTCCCGAAGGAGTGGAATTGAGTTATCTGCCTGGATTTCATGCCCTTCTCAACCTAGGGGCTGCTGTCTTTCTGATCCTGGCTCTGTGGGCGATTAAAGCTGGGAATGTCACCTTGCACCGAAAAATGATCTATGCCGCGTTTGCCTGTTCTTTTGTCTTTCTACTTTCTTATGTGGTCTACCATATCACCACACCAGCAACCCTCTTTGGCGATGCCAACCAAGACGGGCTCTTAACCTCAGAGGAAAGAGAAGCGGTTAGTGGAACCAGGCCCTATTATTTATTCATCTTAATCTCACATATTGGACTAGCTGCACTGAGCTTCCCTTTTATCCTGCTTACTTTTGTACAAGCATTCACCAACCATTTCTTCAGGCATCGTAAACTGGCCAAGCGTGTCTTCCCCGTCTGGCTTTATGTGGCCGTCACCGGTCCGGTCGTCTACTTGTTCTTACAACCTTATTATTGATTTTTAAATCCACAACAGTACGCGGGGAAACATTATAGTTGAATAGAAACTATTACGGTTATCCCCTTTGGTTTTGGTCTGCCATTGCCATTGGTATCCTTTTACGCATCTCTTCAATTTGGTGGAATGATCGATTACTCGGAGACATTAATTTATTTGCATTAACCGCAAGGGAATATTCAGAAAGCGGGAAATTGAATTACCCGATGAAGTACGATTATTCAGCTAAGACTGTGTGGGGTGACTTAAGAACTCCTCAATCTCAGCACCCCCCACTGTGGTCTTATATTGCTGGATGCTTGGCAAAACTTTTCGGTACAAAAGATACTTATGGCATTCTCCAAATGATGAGTATGTTTGCCCAGTGTTTAGTACTTTGGATATCTTTTAAATTAAGTAAAGTTTTTGGATCTGCCTGCACCCTTTACGCACTACCTGTAATTGCATTTTCGCCGATGTTGATTGATTTTGCAGGAAACGGAAGTCAATATTCCTTAGGGTCATTCTTTTTAATTGCTGGCTGTTGGGTGCTAATCCATAAAAGGCAACCCGAAGCAAAAGATTTTTTGTGTTCGGGGTTCTTTTGTGCTCTGGCTTTTTTAACCCACGGTGCGTTTATTTTAGCAATCCTTGCCACTTTTGCTTGTGCTTTAATTTCAGGGAAGACTCCTAAGAATAAAGTAATTTATATCCTTCTTTCAGGTGCAGGATTTATCGCTTCTCTCGTTCCTTTGATCTGGTTCCGTCTGGAACATTTTAATTCGCCCTTTCATAACCTTAATTCCTTCTTTATTGCTGGGGTACTTGGCAAGTTATCTATGGATTCGGGCTCAAGTGGGATATTTTGGCAGGTTGAAGAAACTTGGCATTTAGGTGATTTAATAACTTATACTTTAAATTGCCTGAAGGTTTGGAAGAAATTTGTTATTTACCTGTTGTGGGAGTGGGGACCATCGGGTCTTTTTCTGGGTAGTCTTCCCATTCTTGGTTTGTTTTGGAAAAATGATCGAAAGCTTCTACTTCTTTTATTTTTTTTAGCTTCTTATTTAGTGACCATCTTACTATGGCCCGGGTTCAAAAGTAGATTTTTAGCTCCTGTTCTTCCTCTTGCAATGGTTCTGTCCATTCTTGGTTATAGTAAGCTAATTGTTCGTGAGGTTTTTTTAAAAAAGCTCGGCGTTGGATGCCTTGCAGTCATCTTCATTTGGTTCATGTTTTCTTGGAGTATCTCAGTTCAGATTAATGGCTCTCCTTCCAGGTACTACTCATTTGATCTTAAGCACAAGAATGATTATGCAGAGATGAAAGCACTCGCCCTTGATATGCATGGTCTGCCAAAGGGCTTGGTGATTGGCGCTGCTCGTTCACTTGATGGTGGGGTGGAGGGAATTTATTGGCATGAGTTCCCGTACATTCATTCAAGGGCTTGGGTTAGTGGAGAGGCTATGGACTGGAATTTAATTGAGAGAATTAAGACGGATTACAATGCAAGGTATTTTTGGACGGATGACATCATGCTACCAAAGTATTCCGAATATTTATCTAAACTTGAACCAGTTCTTGAATCTGGAAAGTTTAAACTTTTTCGCTTTATCGAATCGCCTGATATTTGATTCGTTGCCAGAAATGTATTTTCACCTTTGGTTTTCTTAATTGTTGCCGTGCCCCCTTTCTTTTTGGCACATTCTAGTATATGTTTAATTTACCTAAAATTATTTGTTTTTCAACGAGTTTGATCCTTTGCGTTTGTGGTTTTGTTCAAGCTTCTGAGGTAACAACCGAGGTGCGTGAGATTGATGGAAAAAAGGTTACCTACATGTTTATCAATGGCATAATGGTTCATGAGACCGACCCTACAAATGAACCTTTTCCTCCTATAGTAAAACCCAAGGCATATGATGCTGATTTTGCAAAAGCTCCTCAAGGAGCAGAGATTCTCTTTGATGGTTCCCAAAAGTCTATGTCCAACTGGACTTCAATGAAGGGCGAAGATACAAAATGGAAGTTTGAAGATGGTGCATTAGTGGCGGCTCCGCGTGCAGGGTATATTCGTTCCAAGAAAGAGTTTGGATCCTGCCGGGTATATCTTGAGTTCGCTACCCCTACTTCTGCTAAGGGCAGCGGGCAGGCGAGTGGAAATAGTGGGGTATTTCTCATGGGGAAGTATGAGATTCAAGTCCTTAATTCTTTTGGGGGAAATGCCAATTCCACTTACCCCGATGGTCAGTGTGGTGCACTTTACGGCCGGGCCAAGCCTATGGTCAATGCCTCCCGGGCTCCTGGCCAGTGGCAGACTTACGATATTACATTTACCCGTCCACTTTTTGATGAGCAGGGCAAGGTTACTCGACGGGCTAAGTTCCGCGTGATCCATAACGGGCACTTAATCCATGATGATGTCGAACTGACCGGTGGAACGGGATGGGCTGGTCCTCACGCGGTCCGCCCTTATAAAGTGCATGGTGATAAGGGGCCTTTGAGCCTGCAGGACCATGGCAATCCCGTGCGATATCGAAATATCTGGGCTGTAGACATGGAAGAAAAGAAAACAACTGGTTCTACAAAAAAGGCATTAAAGGCTCTATTTTTTACTGGTGGGTGTTGCCATGATTATGGGCAGCAGAAGAATATTATTATTGAGGGAATCAATGCCAGAGTGCCGACCAAGTGGGAAGTATTTCATGAAATGGACGGGAAGAAGTCCAAAGCTTTTCTCAACCAAACGGGTTGGGCGGATTCGTTTGATTATATTGTCTACGATCATTGCTACGCCTCTGAGAAAGATGTAGAGTTTATTGAGTCAGTAACCGCTGTGCATGAAGCAGGAAAGCCTGCACTCGCGTTACATTGTGCCATGCACTCTTATCATTGGAATGTGCCTGCGAAGGAAGGTGAGGTCAAGGCATGGCCAAAAATGTTGGGTGCCAGTTCCAAGGGTCATGGACCTAAAGAGCCTATCACTGTAAACATTGTGAAGAAAAATGAGGGGCACCCAGTTATTAAAGATTTGCCTGATGGTTGGCGTACTCCAGAAGGAGAGCTTTACAATGTTCAAGAAATTTATCCCGGAACAACAGTGCTTGCTTATGGAGACAATGGAAAAAACAAAAAACCCTTAGAGCCACAAGCGTGCATTTGGGTGAATCAGCACGGGAAGGGAAGAATTTTTTCCACTACAATAGGTCATCATAACTCGACGGTTTCCACCAAGGAGTACCTTGATCTGTTGGGTAATGCGGTACGCTGGGTAACCAAGCAGTAACAAATCCTCTAGCTATTTGAATTTTATGAAAGTACCATCATTCCTTACCATTCTTCTCCTCTCATCTCTTGTCGGTCTTTGGGCGGACGATCATTCAGGTAAGCCTCTCAAGGGGCTTCTTGTAACTGGGGGAGGGCATCATGACTATGGTTTCCAACAAAATGTTATCATGGAAGGGGTTAGCCAACGCTTGCCGGTAAAATGGACGGTGATGTTTGACATGGATCCACGCGAGAGCAAATCCAAGTTAAGTAAGGAGGGTTGGGCAAATGGCTATGATTTTGTTTTTTACAACCACTGCTTCGCTCGGGAGGATGACAAGGCTTTCATAGATTCGATAGTCAAGGTGCACGAAGAGGGAGTACCCGCCATCGCCATGCACTGTGCCATGCACTCCTACCATATTTTTGTTAAAGGCCAAAAACCGATTGAGAAGAGTTGGAATAAATTGCTTGGTGTACATTCTCACGGTCATGGTCCGCATGTGCCATTCGATGTCACTAAGGTTTTAGAGTTTTCCGATCATCCGGCGATCAAGGACATGCCAGACAAATGGAGGACCCCAAAGGGCGAACTTTACTATGTCTTAGATGTGGGCGAAGGCACAAAGGTACTTGCTTATGGAGACAATGGAGCCAAGCACAAGCCCGCTGAACCACAGCCCTGCGTGTGGGTGAACGAGTATGGGAAAGGAAGGGTCTTCGGAACAACTATTGGTCACCACAACGAGACGGTATCGACCAAAGAATTTCTAGATTTGATTAGTAACGGTGTTCGCTGGGCTACCTCTAAATAATATTTCCGTTTAACATTTCCTTCCACTGTTAGGAAGGCTACCTAGCAAGGTGGGGATAATACGGTTAAGGGTAATTACTTTTCGTATCTCCCCGATGATTTTTTGCGGAAATTTCCGCCACCACCGCCACCTTTGTAGCCGCCACCTCCACCCTTGCGGAAACCTCCTCCTTTACGAAAACCTCCACCGCCACCGCCGGTGCCGCCAAATTTCCTCCCTTTGCCTTCTGGGCGAGGTCGGCCACGATCGATCGAGAGATTAAGCTGGTGTCCTTGAACCCAAACTTCTTTGAGCTTTTCCACGACATCATGGGGCATGTCCTTGGGGAGATCGATAAAGGAATAATCCTTAAACATACGAATTTTACCTATAAATTTGGTATCTAGCCCAATCTCATTGGCAATCGCTCCAACTAGATCGCGCTTCTCTGCTCCATGGTATTCACCGACTTCCACCCGGTAGCTTTGTAAGTCGTCGTTACTAACATATTGTTCATCCCTGTTTCCATTTCGCTCTCTTTTTTCACGCTTGGATCTTTTAGGCGTGGGCATTTCATCATAAAGCAAAGGTTTCTTACCGGCATCGAGATAAGCGAGGGCTGCGGCTACATCGACTGAGTCTTTTCCACTTTCTTCGAGAAATTGTTGGATGGCTTGTCGGTAATCAGACAGATCTTTGGCAGTAAGAGCATCTTCCATACGGGTAAAAAATTCTTTCTGTTTTCGCTCGTTCATTTCCTCCAAAGTAGGAAATGTGTATTCATCGCATTTGGATTTTAAAGTTCTTTCGATTGCATTGAGCATTCGCATCTCCTTATTAGTGACAAAAAGAATGGCATCGCCTTCCCTACCTGCGCGTCCAGTGCGTCCTATCCTGTGAGTGTAGGACTCAAGGTCAAAAGGTGCGTCGTAATTAACCACATGGGTGATGACATCAACGTCGAGCCCACGGGCGGCAACATCGGTAGCCACAAGGACTTTGATGTGACCCTTACGCAGTCGGTCGACAGTTTTCTCTCTAAGGTTTTGCGGCATGTCCCCATTAAGTGCTTCCGCAGGGTATCCTTTTGCCACCAGTGTTTCAGCAATATCGGTGGTTGCATTTTTGGTGCGGGCAAAAATAAGCATAGCTCCAAAAGTCTCTATTTCGAGAATGCGGGATAGCATTTCGATCTTTTCGTGCTGTCGTACCTTGAGGAAACGTTGTCGGATGTTAGGGGCATTTTCTCTTTTGACTGCAATGGTGATTTCCACTGGTTCGTTGAGGTGCCTGTCCGCCAATTTCCGAATCTGTTTTGGCATTGTGGCTGAAAAAAGTGCGGTTTGTCGGTCGCTTGGAGTTTGTTCAAGAATCCATTCGATATCTTCGATGAATCCCATACTTAGCATTTCATCTGCTTCATCGAGCACCATTGCTTTTAACTGCTCGAGTTTCATGTATTTTTTCTTCACATGATCCATGACGCGTCCGGGAGTGCCCACAACAATTTGTGCCCCTCTTTTAAGTTCTCGGATTTGCTCGCTGTATCCAGTGCCTCCATATACGGGTACAATCCGTAAGTTGGGAATATTTTCCGCAAAGCCGTCTATGGCATCAGCAACTTGTATCGCAAGTTCTCGAGTAGGTGCGAGGCAGAGCATTTGTACCGCTCTTAGGTTGGGGTCGAGTCGGGAGAGCAAAGGCAGGGCAAAGGCGGCAGTTTTACCGGTTCCAGTTTGGGCTACACCCAAAAGGTCGTGCCCCTCGAGGATTGGCGGTATAGACCGGCGTTGAATAGGGGATGGAGTCTCATAGCCAGCACGGGCTACTGCTTGTTGGACTTCAGGTAAAAGATCGAAATCTTCGAATTTAGGGCTATCGGTTTCTTTCTGTTCTTTTTCCTCTTTAGGGAGTTCTTGATCGCTCATAAGATGTAATTGGTTCTAGGGGTTGCTCAGGTTCATACCACATTAGAACCTTTGCTCACTTTTCTTATGAATCCATACTATCCATTTGTGAGCCTCTGTTCCAAGGCGTGATTATTTATTTCAAAGAATCACAATAACACTAATCTGGCATATGACGAGTCGTAAAAAGGGCAGTTCTATTGTAAGCAATATTGAGGCTGATTCTTAAAAATCTGAATATATTTTTTTGAATAAAAGTGCAGAGACAACTTTATCTTTGCCATAAGGTTATGAATGGGGGAAAAATCATTTAACTTATTATTATTATGATCATTTCCATACCTAAGGAAACTCAAGCCTCAGAAAAGAGAGTTGCGATCGCTCCGGACAATATTTCGGCATTCGCCAAGCTCGGATACGAGGTAGTAATTGAACAAGGAGCTGGAGAGAATGCCAATCTTTCCAACTCCGCGTACGAGGAGGCTGGAGCACTTATTGTAGATGATGCAACTACGGTATGGTCGCAGGGTGATCTTGTTCTTAAGGTGACTCCTCCAAGCCTTGAAGAGGTGGGGATGATAAAAGAGGGATCCACCCTAATTAGCTTTGTTTATCCTGCAAGAAACGAAGAACTGTTAAAGAAGCTGGGAGAAAGGAAGATCAATTTATTGGCTATGGATTGCGTGCCCCGTATTTCACGGGCTCAATCGATGGATGCCTTGAGCTCCATGGCCAATGTTGCTGGTTATCGTGCGGTGGTTGAGGCCTCACATGTATTTGGGCGTTTTTTTACCGGGCAGATTACTGCAGCCGGTAAAGTTCCGCCTGCTAAAGTCTTGATCATTGGAGCAGGGGTTGCCGGGCTGGCTGCGATCGGAGCTGCCCGTAATATGGGAGCGATTGTTCGCGCATTTGATACCCGGCCTGCGGTTAAAGAAGAGGTGAAAAGCCTGGGTGCCTCATTTCTGGAATTGAATTTTGAGGAGGATGGGTCTGGGTCCGGAGGTTATGCCAAGGTGATGAGTAAAGAATTTATCGAGGCAGAGATGAAGCTATTTGCCGAGCAGGCGGCAGAGGTGGATGTTATCATTACTACTGCGATGATCCCGGGGAAAAAATCTCCGGTATTAATAACCGAAGAGATGGTAAAGAGTATGAAGCCCGGATCTGTGGTTGTTGATCTTGCCGCAGAAGGTGGTGGGAATTGTGAATTAACTGTGAGTGGTGAAGTTACTGTTGCCCACGGGGTCACAATTATTGGATACACTGATTTCCCTTCTCGATTACCGACTCAATCGAGTCGATTGTACGGCAATAATTTAGTCAAACTAGTACAGTTACTCGGCAATGCCGAAGAATTTAAAATTAATCAGGAGGACGAAGTGGTGCGCGGTGCCTTGGTTTTGGACAAGGGGGAATTAAGTTGGCCCCCTCCTGCGGTCGAAACATCGGTCGCACCTAAGAAAATGCCTGAGCTCAAATTAGAAGGAGAAAAAGTTGAGAAAAAAAGCAATCCTTTGCTTTCTGGAGGTTTTCTTCTCGGTCTGCTTGCTGTTGGTTTACTTGCACTTGGATGGAAGGGCTCGAGTGAGTTTCTTGATCAAATTACCGTATTTGTTCTCGCTTGTTTTGTCGGCTACATGGTGGTCTGGAATGTAACACCTTCTTTGCATACTCCATTAATGAGTGTAACCAATGCAATCAGTGGAATTATTCTCATTGGAGGAATGCTCTTTATGGCAGGAGCCAATCCCTGGCTCGCCGGGGTGGCCATATTTGTCGCCACCATTAACGTGGCGGGTGGATTTCTCGTAACCCAGCGCATGCTGAAAATGTTTCGCAAGTAATGAACGAAGGACTAGTTACAACATCCTACCTCGTATCGGGGATCTTTTTCATCTTAAGCCTGGGAGGACTTTCTAAACAAGAGAATGCCCGTCGCGGGAACTTGTATGGAATCATCGGGATGGCATTGGCCATATTTGCCACTTTCATGAGTGGTAAGGTTTCCAACTTCGAGCTGCTGATTCCTCTTATGCTTGGAGGTGCGATCATTGGGGCGGTTATGGCAAAACGAGTAGAGATGACATCGATGCCAGAATTGGTCGCGATTCTGCACAGTTTTGTAGGTTTGGCCGCGGTTTTGGTCGGGGTTGCAAGTTTTCTTGATACTACTCACACTTCACTCGCAGGTACGGACAAACTCATTCATGAGATCGAAATTCTGCTTGGTGTGTTTATTGGTGGTGTGACCTTTACGGGTTCAGTGGTAGCATTCGGTAAATTACGAGGTTCGCTGAGTGGCAAACCAATCCTGCTTCCTTTTCGACACTTTTTGAACCTTGGCATGGTTGGGGCATCCATCTATTTGGGTGCACAGTTCCTTGGTCAGGGGCACGATGCCGCACTTATCACACTGCTCATTATCATCGCCATCTCTCTCGTGCTTGGTGTGCATTTGATCGTGGCGATCGGAGGTGCAGATATGCCCGTGGTGGTTTCCATGCTCAACAGTTATTCCGGGTGGGCCGCCGCTGCAGCTGGGTTCATGCTCAAGAATGACTTACTTATTATTACTGGTGCGTTGGTGGGAAGCAGCGGAGCAATTCTCAGTTATATCATGTGTAATGCGATGAATCGTAGCTTGGCCAATGTAATCTTTGGAGGCTTTGGGACTGGTTCCGGCCGAGGAGGGGCAAGCAGTGAGATCGAAGGTTCGATTACCGAGACAAGTGCGTTGGAAGTTGCCGAAGAGTTGAAAGATTCAACTGAAGTAATGATAGTCCCGGGGTACGGAATGGCTGTTGCCCAGGCACAGCATGTGGTCAAAGAGATAACTGAGACTTTGCGCGATAAGGATGTAAATGTTCGCTTTGCGATTCATCCCGTTGCTGGCCGACTGCCGGGACACATGAATGTATTATTGGCAGAAGCAAATGTCCCTTATGATATTGTATTTGAAATGGACGAGGTGAATGACGAATTGCCTGAAGTCGATATTCTGATGGTCGTAGGAGCTAACGATATCGTCAATCCTTCGGCACTGGAAGAGGAGAATAGCCCGATTGCAGGAATGCCCGTGATTGAAGCTTGGAAGGCAAAGACGGTTATAGCCCTTAAGAGAAGTATGGCTACCGGATATTCTGGGGTTGAAAACCCACTTTATTACAAGGAAAATTGCCGGATGTTGTTTGGCGATGCCAAGGATTCTTTGGGGCAGGTATTATCTGCTTTGAAATAGTTTTAAATTAATTCAAGGACCAGGGCCTAATTTCTTCGCCCTGTGGATAACTTGCCTTTCTCAGGGGCTTGCCAAAACATTGTTCTTGTGTAGATTTAGTGTCTTAATTTGTAACTTAAACCTACCTATTTATGAGCACAGAAAATTCATCGCAATCAGGGGGCGGATGCCCTTTTGGCCACGGTAAACAAGCACCTGTAACAACCATAGACAAATGTCCGGTTGAGAACGCTGCCGGCGGAGGTACTTCCAATCAAGATTGGTGGCCCAATCAATTGAAGGTCGACATTTTACATCAGCACGATGCCCCATCCAATCCTATGGGAGATAATTTTGATTATGCGGAAGAATTTAAGAGCATTGACTATGAAGGTCTTAAAAAAGACCTGGTCGCTTTGATGACCGACTCTCAGGACTGGTGGCCGGCTGATTTTGGTCACTATGGTCCCTTCTTTGTTCGTATGGCTTGGCATGCCGCTGGTACCTATCGTACCGCAGATGGTCGCGGAGGGGGAGGTACGGGCGCACAACGATTTGCACCCCTTAATAGTTGGCCTGATAACGGGAACCTTGACAAAGCTCGCCGGCTCCTTTGGCCAATCAAGCAAAAGTACGGGAGGAAAATTTCCTGGGCCGATCTTTTTATTCTCACTGGTAATGTGGCTCTTGAGTCTATGGGCTTCAAGACTTTTGGTTTCGGTGGGGGGCGACCTGACATTTGGGAAACTGAGGACGATATTTATTGGGGTGCTGAGGGTACATGGTTGGACGACAAGCGTTACACGGGGGAGCGCGACCTGGAGAATCCACTTGCCGCCGTACAGATGGGCTTGATTTATGTTAACCCAGAAGGACCCAACGGTAACCCGGACCCACTCGCTGCTGCTCACGATATCCGAGAAACTTTTGGCCGGATGGCGATGAATGATGAAGAAACTGTGGCCCTCATTGCAGGCGGTCACACTTTTGGTAAGACGCACGGAGCAGGAGATGCATCTCATGTCGGACCTGAGCCCGAAGCCGCCAATATTGAGGAGCAGGGATTTGGATGGACCAGCAGTTATGGATCGGGCAGTGGTTCGGATGCGATTACTGCGGGACCGGAAGTTACCTGGACAAATACTCCCACCAAGTGGGGAATCAATTATTTGGAAAATCTTTTTAATTATGAGTGGGAACTAACCACCAGCCCTGCAGGGGCTAAACAATGGGTGGCCAAGGATGCTCCAGAAACTATACCCGATGCCTTTGATCCCGGAAAAATGCGCAAACCGACGATGCTAACCACTGACTTGTCGATGCGCATGGATCCGGCATATGAAAAAATCTCCCGTAGCTTCTTAGAGAATCCAGATAAATATGCCGATGCATTTGCCCGTGCCTGGTTCAAGCTTACGCACCGAGATATGGGGCCAAAGTCCCGTTATCTTGGGCCAGATGTTCCTGCTGAAGAATTAATTTGGCAGGATCCCATACCTGCCTGTGATCACAATTTAATTGACCCTGCGGATATCTCTGCACTTAAGGCAAAGATTCTTGAGTCCGGTCTGACTACCGCGGAGCTGGTCTCCGTGGCCTGGGCATCTGCATCTACTTACCGGGGTTCCGATATGAGAGGTGGAGCTAATGGATCTCGTGTCCGCCTAGCTCCCCAAAAGGACTGGGAGGTCAACGAACCAACTCAGTTAGCGAAGGTTTTGGAGCGATTGGAAGCGATCCAAAGTGAATTCGGTTCCGCTGGTAAGCAAGTTTCTTTGGCTGACTTAATTGTACTTGGTGGAGGAGCTGCTGTGGAAGCAGCCGCGAAACAGGGGGGTGTTGAAATCACCGTTCCTTTCACTCCCGGTCGAATGGATGCTTCGCAGGAGCAAACCGATATCGATTCGTTCGAGGTAATGGAGCCGATGGTTGATGGATTCCGTAATTTCGCCAAGAAAAGATATAGTGTTTCTACGGAAGCTTTGCTTATCGATCGTGCTCAATTACTCACCCTGACTGGTTCTGAGTTGACTGCCCTTATCGGTGGCCTGCGTGTACTTGGGGCCAATCATAGTCAATCTAAGCATGGTGTGTTTACCCAAAGCCCGGGTGCATTAACTAATGACTTCTTCCTTAACTTACTCGATATGGCCACCAAGTGGTCACCAGTAAATGAGGAGGCTGAAGAGTTTGAAGGGATTGATCGTAACTCTGGCGATGTCAAGTGGACGGCAACTCGGGCAGATTTGATTTTTGGATCGAACTCCCGTTTACGTGCTTATGCCGAGGTTTATGCATGTTCAGACTCTAAAGAGAAATTTGTGCACGACTTTATTGCCGCATGGACAAAGGTAATGAACTTAGATCGTTTTGATCTAAAATAAAACCTTTTCTATTTTCACCATAAAAGACCGATGGTTCATTCCATCGGTCTTTTTTTGCCCTATTTTTTTAGTGCAAAAGTATTGCGATAAGGCCCTTATTCATCCAGTAAATTAAGATGAGTTTTTCCATGTATCTTATGAAGGTATTTTTCCCAGTTACTCTATACTCGATTTTATTAACATGGGTTTTTGCTCATGAAGGCGAGGCGTCCAAGCCTTTCCAAATGCTTCACCTTCATGATGCTATTGATATTCATGCTCATGGTGGTTGGGAGAGTCGCTATGCACTTGAAGGTCGGGACTCCCTAGACGGTGGGTCCCTTTGGTCGAGTAGTGTGGAGGCATCTTACGACCACTTTTTTGGAGGTCTATGGTATGGTCGTTCCTCCAGTAATGATTTTCGCGAGCTTCACCTTGGAGTGGGAGTAATTCAAAGAACTGAAAATATTGAGTACTATATTTCATACACCCATTTGCTCTTTCCGGTTGAGGAAATTTCTGATTCAGAATGGGGTGCAGGTTTTTCATATGATGCTTTACCTTTTGGTTTGGCCAGCGGACTTGACTTGGTTTATTCCGTTGATGCAAAGGGAAGCTTCTTTGAATGGACCACCTCTAAATCCGTTGAGATTTCTGATTTATGGGAATCGAGTTTCGGGACAGCACTCGGTTGGAACCAAGATTTTGTTAGCGACGGACATGATGGATGGAATCATATCTCGCTTAATGCAAATGGACGAAGAGCATTGAGTGATCGTCTTGGTTTGGTTTTTCACGGGGCCCAATCCTGGGCCATTAATCGTGACCTTTCTTTTGAGGGCGATGTTTCCCTCAAGGATTTTTTTCATTTTGGTGTTTCGCTCGAGGCCCAGTTCTGACCCTCTTCTATTGAGAAATAAGAGCTTAAGCCTTGAGCAGGGATTGTTTTGAGCATTCGCTGGAGCCAAGCATCTTTCCGCTCGACCAGGCGGGTGTAAGCTTTTCATCTTCCCACCGATTCACGCGATAGAGGGTGGCAAAGCCAAAGTCTGGAGCGTCTCCTCCTTGTCCGCCCACCACTTCAGCACCCCTACGGACATTGTCCTGCATCCACGCGGGCAGTCGAAGGTGAAAAGGGTTGCGCTCGAGTTCTCCACGATGATGTGACAGGGCACCAAGTAAATCGGCAACTTCTTCCACTGTATTTTCAACCATCAGGTTAGGATGAGGCATTTGTCCCCAGTATTCCGTTTCAATAATAAGAGGAGACAACCCTTTGGCTTTTTTTAAAGCATCGATTGCCAGAAGGTGAGTACCGAGATGGGTCTGGTTCCAATCTCTGGCGTGAGGAACGAAGATAGCCACGGGTTGATGCTTGAGGAAAATTTCTGTGAGAATATCAACCGAATTAGACCAGTGGTTGGGAGCCTCGTTGGCAGTTTCCGGTCGTATTCGATCCAATCCATTTTCCCCAGTTTGTATGAGCTCAAAACCAATCCAATTACAGGCACCCTGCAATTCAGCCAGTCTTTCTTGTTTTCTTACCGGATTGCTTCCTTGAGTAATTGCGACATTGAACACTTGCATACCGCCCTCCCTCTTGAGTCGAAGAGGAAGTCCACCAATAATACACTCATCATCAGGATGCGGGGAAAGAACTAGAACCACAGGGCCCTTACTCTCGATCTTGGACTCAACTGAAGGCTGGAAGCCGCCATAAGGAAGGTTCCTGCCTTCATCCATAAGTGCTTGGAAGGAGCGGGCATATCCGAGGTAGGGGTTGGATTCATTGCTTATCATATAATCGTTTCAAAATGAGGGACTAAACAGACCTCGTCAACCATCTGAATTGGCCAGAAAATTTACGCTTTTTTAGATTAAGTCGTCTTTAACTTGCTGAGATAAACTCAATAAATAGGATAAAAATATGCAATTTTGTTTATTTAAGGCCCTATTTATTATTTTCATTATTTTTACCACGAACCTTGTGGGAGATTTGCGCCCTGAGTTTTCAGATTTATCTAATAAATTGGGGCCTTTTAAAGGGGGCGAGTTGCATCCAGCATACAAGGGAAATACCTGGTTGGCTCATCCTAAAATGAATGGGCCTGCTTCGATTGATTTTGATCCCCTAGGGCGTGCCTTTATTAACGAGGCGAGAAGAATGGCAAAAGGGGTACCTGATACGAGGGGTGCCGATTGGGTTACTCTGGAAGATTATCATTTGAAAACGGTCGAGGACCGTTTGGCTAGCTACCGACGTAATCAAGACAAGGTTGAAATGTCATGGTACACGGGTACACCCGACCGGGTTTTGCGTTTTGTGGATGAGGATGGAAACGGGGTGCCCGACTCGGGTACAGTTTTTGATGACCGGTGTAAAGAAACCCTTGATGGGATAGGCTTCTCACTCTTGGCTGAAAGAGATGCGGTTTACTACACCTGTATCCCAGCTTTGCGGAAATTGACCGATGGGGATGATGACGGTCATGCAGAGCAACATGACCGCTTGGTTGAGGGATTTGGGGTACGGGCTTGTTTTAAAGGACATGATTTACATGGGGTGATTCGCGGGCCTGATAGTCGTCTGTATTTCTCGGTTGGAGATCGCGGCTACAGCGTGGTTGACGATGCAGGCATTCGAAAATCCGCTCCCCAACGAGGGGCTGTTTTTCGGTGTGATGATGACGGTTCGAATTTTGAGGTCTATGCTCATGGGTTGCGCAACCCACAGGAGATTGCTTTCGATGATTTAGGAAACCTCTTTACTTTTGATAACACCGGAGACTTTGGCGATCGTGCACGGGTGGTCTATGTAATGGATAACACCGATTCGGGATGGACTGCGGATTACCAGTCACACCATCAACATGCCAATAAATTGGACTGGGGAAATTTTCGCCTTTGGCAAGCGACTTGGGTGGGAGAGGGCTCTTTTGATTTGTACAGTGAGTCGGCTCCCCAATGGATTTACCCGCCGATTGGCCATGTGGGTAATGGGCCATCGGGTGTGGTTCTTATGACTGGTCCTGCTGTTCCCCCTGAATTACGGGGAAAGTTTTTAATGTGTAATTATCGCGGTTCGCCCACGAGGTCCAATGTGCTAACGATTCCCATAGAGGCGAGGGGTTCAGGCTTTGCGGTGGGCGAGGTTACTCCATTCCTCTCCTCCCTGAATGCATCAGATGTAGAGCTTGGTTATGATGGGCGTATTTTCTTTGTTGAATATGGAGCGGGGTGGGGGCCAGATGATAAGGGAAGTGTCCAGGTTGCAGAACCGTTGGATTCCGTTTTTTTAGAGGCAGGAAGAAAAGTTGCTCGGCTCGTTAAAGAAGGGTTTTCTCATCGAACTTTGAGTGAGCTGAGTAGTCTACTAAGGCATTCTGATCAAAGGGTACGGCAGGAAGCCCAGTTTGCAGTCGTACAGAAGGGTGCTGATGGAGCAGTCTCATTATTCGCCGATATTTTATCAAACGCCAAGGTTGGAGAGCTTGCTCCATTGCATGCTGTCTGGGGGTTGGGCCAACTCGCCCGCTCAGGCAATGAGAATGCCAAGGAATATTTAGTCGAAAGCCTGGTTCATCCTATAACTGAGCTTCGTGCTAATGCGGCTCGAACCTGTGGAGATATTAAGATAAACGAAGCACGTGCCTCTTT
>Ga0209833_1001394_pt1 | contig 16092 bp, 14 predicted proteins | sample COGITO_mtgs_1105_3_FD_184797 | JGI IMG/M metagenome (GOLD analysis project Ga0209833, IMG submission 184797) | Pelagic marine microbial communities from North Sea - COGITO_mtgs_110506 (SPAdes) (version 2) | ecosystem: Environmental > Aquatic > Marine > Epipelagic ... | reverse complement strand
TATTAATAACAAAAAACTACCTGGAGGTAGACATCATGTCTTACGTATCAAAAAGCGCGCGTAAAGCCGCAATCACTCTCGCCGCAGTAGCAAGTGCTGCTATGGTTCAAACTTCTCATGCTGCTATAACAAATTTAGTTTCTTTCGGTGATAGCTTATCTGATTCAGGCAATATGCATGCAGTGACAAACATATTTACTGCACCTTACGCCGGCGTGAACTCTGATGGCCCAGTTTGGACTGGCCACTTATCAGAATCTCTTGGTCTAGGTGCTCACACTGGCTCAGTGACTGGCGGTACAGGTCATGGCTGGGCAGGAGCGCGTGCTGCTATTGATGGCGAAATCGTCCCAGGTGTAGCTCTTCCTTCTGTACAAACTCAAGTAAACGGCTACCTTGCATCTACCGGCGGAGTTGCTGATCCAAACACGCTTTACACTGTATGGGGTGGTGCTAATGATGCGTTATATGCTGCAGCCACAGGAGACTTCGCTGCAGTACCTGCCGCGGCTCTAGCCATCGCAAACATTGCTGACCAATTGATGAATGCTGGTGCAACCAGTGTTTTAATCATGAACTTACCTAACATTGGTTTCACTCCCCGACAAAATATCAACCCCACCGCAGCTGCGCAAGGTGATTTCATATCGGTTCAATACAATAATGCTTTGAGCGCTTACGTAGGCGGTGTAGCGGCAGGTCGTGATATTGTCATTCATGATGCTTACACTTGGACTGGCGCTTTAGTTGCCTCAGGCCCAAGTCAAGGCTTAAACGTAACTGATATGTGTTTAGATGCAACAGCTGGCACATTATGCTCTGATCCAGAGAATCACATGTGGTGGGATGAGATCCATCCTACAACTGCAGGCCACGCACTTTTAGCTGCCGATGTCTTAAACACGGTTAATACGCTTGATGTTGCTGCCGTACCTGTTCCTGCTGCCGCATGGTTATTTATGTCTGGTCTTGCTGGTATTGCTGGTCTAAAAAGAGCGAAAAAGTAGGTCAGCTAAAGTTATTTGTTCGCGCTTTTAGTCCCTAAGCTTTCGTGAAAGAACGCTTAGGGCAACTAATAGTAACCTCACTAAAATTGAATATTTGTCACCATCGTAAATTTAAAACTAGGAGTTGTTAAAATGAAACTTTTCAAAAAATCACTTATTGCTGTTGCAGGGGCATTACTGCTTTCTTCACATGCTCAGTCAGCGACATATGAAATCGAGTCTGCAGAAATATCACAATTATTTAGCGCAACCTTCGATGGCTTAGTGTTTTTCAAAGCCGTATCTGATGATGGTTCGTTTTTCGGTGAGGTACCTGATGTAGCAAACCCATCATGGGGCGTTAATAGGTCTATTCAAGTTTCCCCTGCAAATAATGGTAGCGAAGCATTCGGGACAATTACTTTTGATGGCAGCAACCTAACTGACGCACTCATTGGTCTTGCAGATACAAATATGAGCATCATTGACGGCCCCGGACCAACTATTATTCAAGTGGAGGCAAGCAAGGCACAAATTACATTAAGTGGACCTCAAGTTGATGATGGCTTTACCTCTGATTTCGACGCGGGTAAACCTCTAAGCCAAGGTAATACTATTTCAGTGGGTGCCTTCTCAAGATTTGATGGTGGAGTTGTAACCAGCTGTGTTGACCAAACCGGTAACTGCAGCCTTCTTGGTGGCCTGAACCTCAACCCTGTTCGCTATACAATTTCAGGAACACCAGGTGTCGGTGAGCAATTAACTCTTAAAGTGCAGACTGATAATACGTCTTACTATGAAGTCGTTTTGACTCTTGGTAATGAAGAGAGTGACGGTAAAAATGTTCCTGCCATGGGTGCATTTGGCTTAACTGCTTTATTTGCTGGATTATTAGCCGTTGCTTCTAGGCTCCGTGCACGCAAGCAGTAATGCTTTAATAGCAATCAAAAAAAACATGGCTCTGGCCATGTTTTTTTTTGATTGCTATTTCATTGTATATGGCCATATTAATTTTAATTTATCCAAACCATTATCACTCTTTATTACGCTTCGAAGTTTCCTAAAGTATTTTCATGATGATAGAAAATCATTTAACATGTTTACTTTCTTATAAAGAGAGCTTATCTATGCACAATAACCATAAAAACACAGTCAAAAATTTAGTGCTGATACCGCTTCTAGTCAGTACTTTTTTTTTCGGGCATACAGCAAACGCTCAAAAACTTGAAGAAATCATCGTAACCGCCCAAAAACGGGCAGAAAGTCTTCAAGATGTATCGGTCTCAGTGACCGCATTAGACGGTGAAAAACTCAGCGACTTCGGTGTCGCACGACTTGAAGAAATTACGGCCTATGTGCCTAATTTTGTTATGTCAGAAACTGGTATTGGCACCAATATTTATATTCGGGGCATTGGCTCAGGCATTAACCAAGGCTTTGAGCAGTCGGTCGGCATGTATCGAGATGGTATTTATTATGGTCGTGCCCAGCTTGCTCGCTCTCCTCTCTTTGATATGGAAAGAGTTGAAGTGCTGCGTGGTCCGCAGGTGACGCTTTTTGGCAATAATAGTATTGGTGGCGCTGTCAGTATCACTACTGCACCTCCAACAGACGAATTCGAAGCGAGCCTAGGGATTTTGAGGGATTTTGACCATGGTGAAAGGGAAAAAACTTTTATCGTCTCTGGCCCTATTGACGATCAGTTTTCTGCGCGGTTTTCATTGAGAAGCTATGAACTCGAAGGTTATATAGACAACCAAATTCTTAACGAAAAAGAGCCTGCAAGAGATTACTTAACAAAGCGGCTCAAATTCCAGTTTGAACCGAGAAATACCGATTTATTCAACAGTACACTGACTTTTGAGGAATCGACCTTTGATGTGAAGGGCAGACAAATAGTTGTCTTTGTCGATGAACCTTCTACCGGTTACGGCACCTCAACGACGAACTTCGCACAAAAAAAATTCGGTCAAAATAGACCAACCCTCAATGAAATCTTGACCAATAATATCTGGTTCCCCCGAGTCGGCGCAGATACCGTTATTGACACTGACGATTTTTCTTCACGCTATTCGAATAAAGATTTCAGTAAAAATAAAATATACAGTTCGACCCTTACTACCAACTTCTTTTTAGGCGATGCTGAATTAAAAATCATCAATGGTTTATTAAAGTATAATTATGAAGATGCTTGCGATTGCGATTTTACAGGCGCAGAGCTTATTCAGTACGAATCGGATGAGGATTACCGACAGGTCAGTCATGAAATTCGGTTGACCTCGCCATCAAGTGACCGATTTGAATTCATTACTGGCCTCTATTACCAAAGAGATAGCCTCAACTTTAATGATGCCTTAATCGCTGAAGCGGACACCCCTATTCAAGACTTTATCTCAGGCACATTTGGTCCCGATTTTGGTGTAGATCTGACAAATATATCAGGGCCGCGTAATTTTGAACAAAATTCAAACCTATACTCGGCATTTGGCCAAGCGACGTTTCATATCCGTGAAGACCTCCGATTAATGGCTGGCCTCAGGCGTTCTAAAACAGAGAAGTCAGCTCTTCGAAGGCTAACCTATCGTCAAACCGATCGAGAAACACCTATTGCAGCAGGGGCTCCTAGTAGTAACCCATTTGACGATCGGTCAGCTGATGGGATATTTAACAAAATCAGGGGTGCCTTTAGTTTAGGTTTATTAGTTTCACCCCACATTGAACAAGGCACGCGAAAAGAGTGGAGGAATTCATACGCCTTGATTGCTGAATGGGATATGTCAGATGATTTAATGGGCTATGCCTCAAGAGTGCGTGGATTTAAATCCGGCGGCTATGACGTAAGATCAAATAATCCCACCTCTGGCGATAAAATCATTAACAACGATGGCGACTATGAAACGGTTCTGGCACCACCATCGGGGTTTACCCCAGGCACCTTTGAGTTTCAAGACGAAGAAGCGATTGCAAATGAAATTGGAATAAAGGCTTCTATCGCTGATATGGCCGAAGTCAACGTTGCCTACTTCTATACCGAAATCAAAAACCTTCAGGTCAGTGTTTTTGATGGAGGGGTGGGTTTCAATGTTTCAAACGCAGCAAAAGCGGTAACGCAGGGCATTGAAATTGACGGCCGTATCGCTCTTAGTGAGAGAGTAATGATTAGCGGTAGCTTAGCTTGGATGGACTTTGAATTTAAGAACTACCAAGGCGGTGTATGTTCAGCATCCGATCGACTGGCACTTGACCCTCTTTCTGGCAACACGATAAACGAGGAGATAATTCAATATCCAGGACCTGATGGCGTCTTAGAGGACGAGGTATCTGTATTTAACGATGACTATATTATCAAAACATCAACCTCACCTGGTATAGACTGCACTCTAACTAATCAAGACGGGTTTGGGCCGCTGTTTACTGCCGACCTTTCGGGCAAGACAAACCAATATGTATCCAGCTATTCTGGCGCGCTGTCCGTAAATTTCGAAGATACCGTGCTTGATGATTATTTATTTAGAGCCAGCCTAGACATTAACTTCACTGGCCCATACCACCCCACTCAAAATATGGATGAGTCTATTAAACAAGACGGCTATGAAATTGTTAACTTGAGATTGGGATTAGGTTCACTCTATGGAAAATGGGATGTAGCCCTAATAGGACGTAATATTTTTGATACGGAAATTATTTCTTACGCAAATGATGTGCCGCTATCATCTTCTCAATTTGGTACCATCACCAAATTTGGCTTTGTACAACGTACCAAGTCATGGGCGCTACAGGCTAAGTACAGCTTCTAATATTTTCAGGGCAATAAAAAAGGCGTTTAAGCTTAGCTTAAACGCCTTTTCTTTTAGTAGACTCGTAAAACCAACTACATGTCAGCAAGCTAACGGTATAGACGGGACGGGTATCTACAACAAGTGGAACTATGTTTTAAAAGACTTTGCTTTGCAGCAGAGGTCTTATAAAGGCATAACGTTCTCAGCTTGTGGACCTTTCTGTCCAGTAGTGATTGTAAATTCTACTTTTTGTCCATCAACTAACGATTTAAAACCGTCTGCTTGAATAGCACTGAAATGAACAAAAACGTCTGGGCCAGACTCTTGCTCAATAAATCCGAATCCTTTAGATTCATTAAACCACTTAACTGTTCCGCTGACTTTATCTGACATGGTGTATCCTCTTTATTACTCTGTACTATTTGTTATTTCGGGTGGCAACTAAGTTAACACTTTGATAACAATACTGATTTTTAAGCCCACACCAATATAGCGCGGGCGGTTGTGCCAACACGTGTTTCTAAAGTCTTAATCAGTACGAGCTAAACGCGTTGCGAAAAATACGTCGAAAGGATTACAAACCATGAAAACTTGCTTCAGCACGGCGCACTATACGACACAGAGAGAAATCGTCAAGCAAATCTCTCATTTAATTGCCTAAAAATTGATATATTTAAGTTTTTTAATCGAATTTCGCACTAAATCGATACAAAATTCGGCTTGAAATCACTTTTAAATGATTATTTAGCCAATTGATGGTGATCCAAATAGCGAAACACCTTATTTTAGTCATTCTGCTAAAAACACTACCCATTTAATGCCACATTAACAGGCTGAGATAACGAGAACTTGGCTGAACAATGATAAACTTCACCTTAAATCATTCGCATGCCCATACAAGACACTACTCGCTCGTCAGAGCCAAAGGAAGCCAACCGTTGACCATTCACCGCAATATTATCGATATGATAGGCAACACGCCTCTCGTGCGCCTTAACCAAGCCTCAGAACTGACGGGCTGCGAGATATTAGGTAAAGCTGAATTCTTAAACCCTGGCGGTTCAATTAAAGATCGCACCGCGCTGGGTATTATTCGTGATGCGGAATTAACCGGTAAATTGAAACCTGGCGGCACTATCGTTGAAGGTACGGCCGGCAATACCGGTATAGGCTTAACCATTTTGGCCAATGCGCTGGGCTATAAAAGCGTTGTTGTTATGCCAATGACACAAAGCAAAGAAAAAATTGATTCCTTAGAACTCTTTGGTGCCGAATTACACTTAGTTCCGGCCACCTCCTACGATGACCCTAATCATTACACGCATACGGCTAGACGGCTCGCAGAGCAACGTAGCGGCGAAGCTAACGGTGCCGTTTGGGCCAACCAATTTGGTAACACGGCTAACCGCGATATTCATTACGCGACCACAGGCGAAGAAATTTGGCAGCAAACCGATGGTAAAGTTGACGGCTTTATTTGTGCAGTGGGTACCGGCGGCACGCTGGCTGGTGTAGCGAAAAAACTGCGTGAGAAAAATCCGAAAGTAAGCATCGGTATTGCTGACCCTATGGGCTCATCACTTTATAACTTCTTTGAACATGGCGAACTGAAATCAGAAGGTAATTCAATTACCGAAGGAATCGGCATTAGCCATATTACTAATAACCTTGCCGGTGTCGAAATAGATAAAGCGTTTCAGATTAATGACAACACTGCCCTTCCCTATGTTTTTGATTTATTAAAAAACGAAGGTTTGTGCTTAGGTGGATCATCGGGCATTAATATTGCTGGCGCTGTTGAATTAGCAAAGAAGCTAGGGAAAGGCCATACCATAGTCACGATTTTATGTGACTATGGCACGCGCTATCAAAGTAAACTTTTTAATCCCGTATTTTTAGAGAATAAAAATCTACCCGTTCCCGAATGGTTAAAAATTGATTAACTATTTGATTAACTATTAAAAGGCATACGATACCGTCGCATAGGTTTCAGTGTCGGTATCTTTTCGTCCTGCAGGTACTTTATCGGTGTACTTAATATCAACACCCACCTTAAGTGCTAGCGAACCGGTTAATGCAGACTTAACCGATGCACCAAGATGACTAATAGTATTCAGGTCACCGCTTTCAATGGTTAGATGCTGATTTAACTCAGCTGTCTCACTAAATTTCCATGAATAAATTTCACCTAAACGCAACGTCACTTCACTTTGAGTATCGCCATCAACAACAGAATTAACACGATAACCAGGACCCGCTTCTAAGGTTAATGTTCTATCATCTTCCTCAATCACTTTATAACCATAACCAACACCAATCGTTGATTGATAATCAAAACCGCTAAAATGATCTTCTTCATGAGTAACAACCATATACAGTGAAGCACGATCATCGAGCTTTCGATCTGACTGCAAAGCGATACTGTATTTTTCGGCAGTGGTCTCATCGCCACTGGCATTATTAAATGCGGTGAAATACGCTTGATGCGCCCAACCTAAAGTGTCTTTACTTAACTGAAGCTTGGCATTAATCGTCTGCGTTTCGGAATTGCCTTCTTTAGTGACAAAGCCTAACTCAGCTTCTCCTTTTAATGGCTCCGCAATACTGACTGCACAAGCTATTAATGAGCAACACCCTACAAAAAATTTAGACATCATGCTTAAAACCCTTTAATTGAAAAACTAGAAAAAACATTAAAAAAATAAGTTAAAAAATAAGTTAAAAAATAAGTTAAAAAAAAGGGCGGTATTAAAACCGCCCTTCTAACATTATACAAGACTGTTAGGCTGCTTGACTATTATTATGCACCTGCATTTGTGGATAAGGAATTTCAATACCTACTTCATCAAAGCGCGTTTTCACTCGCTCATTAAGATGGAAAAATACATCCCAATAATCCGCGGATTTAACCCAGCTGCGAAATACTAAATTGACCGATGAATCAGCCAACTCTGACACGCCAATAGTAATACCTTTAGCATGCAGGATGCGACTCTCTGACTCAGCAATAGCTTTAAGCTCATCTTTTACCTGCTGTATATTGGCGTCATAACCAACGCCAACCACTAAATCGACACGGCGCTCAGCTTGCGTTGAGTAATTAACAATATTACTGCCCATAACGGAAGCGTTCGCCATAATGACTGTTTTGTTATCACCGGTATGTAATGTGGTCGCGAATATAGCCACCTCTGAAACGACACCTGCCGCACCAGCCACTTCAACAAAATCGCCCACTTTAATCGGACGCAATACAATGATCATTACCCCAGCAGCAAAATTAGATAACGTACCCTGCAATGCAAAGCCAACAGCCAAGCCAGCAGCACCTAAAATAGCCACTACCGATGCAGTCTGAATACCCAACTGACTTAGCGCCGCAATAATAACAAAGGCGAACATTATATAATAAACAATACTGCCAACAAATTTAGCTACTGTTGAATCAATATTTCGTTTATTCATTGCCGATGTCATAGCCTTTGCTATAAGACCAACAATCCACTTTCCGATAATATAAATGGCTAAAGCCATTAGAATTTTAATTCCATAAAACATGACTAAATCAACCAATTGATCCATATTAAAATCTGACATAAATCACCTCTAGTAAATATATAAAGAAGGATGGAAAAAACAATGAATAGCCATAAAGCGCCTAGTCATTTTCAACTAGGCACCTCTTAGCTTTTATTTAAGAAATTATTCAGCGCGCTTTTCAATCGTTGCAGAAATAACAGCTACAACACGACGGTTAGCACTGCGACCCTCTGCTGTTTCGTTATCAGCAATTGGATTCGCTTCACCATAACCTACTGCCGATACACGACTTGATGGAATAGAAAAACTATTCACTAATACGTCAGCTACAGCTATAGCACGGCGCTCAGATAGCGTTTGATTATAAGCAACTGATCCACGACTATCGGTATACCCTTCAAAAACCACTTTGGTCGCTGGATACGCTGTCATAAAGTTTGCCACCGCTTCTATCTCACTAAAATATTCCGCGGGCACTACCGCAGCATTATTAGCAAAGTTAACTTGCAACTCAATTTCACGCGTTTCTGTCAAAATGATATAGCAGCCTTCACTATCGACTTTGGCACCAGCTTCACTGCCAGGACAGCTATCTTTATAATTAGCCACACCGTCATTATCACTGTCCAAAGCACAACCATTGACATCAACTTCAACACCAATAGGTGTAGATACACAGCTATCCAAGCTGTCGGCAACACCATCATTATCAGCATCTAAAATTGCTGGTGCTGCAGCTGGCGCTGAAGAGCCACCGAATAAAAACTGCAGACCCAAGGTTAAAGCTGCATCAGTTTTTTCTTCATCAAGACTAGTAATACCACGAATATCAGAACGCAATGAAACAACCTCATTAAAGGCATATTTAAAGCCGAGGCCATAATTAACAAAAGACTCGTCACGGTCAGCCGTAAACTCTTCAAAGGTATTTTCACCCGCACCAATTAACCAGTAAGGCGTAAAATTGTTATCTGTTTCGATATGATAAAGACCATCTACACGCCACTGTTCAAAATCAAAATCGCCGGCATTTGTTTCTGTATCGCCGTCTAAATAAACAAGCTCGAGCTGCCAAGGATTATTCCATCGGTAGCCAGCACCAATGGAAAAAAATGTTTCATCATCTTCATACTCGTCGTTTGGATTAGCAGATAAACCGCGTTCGCTATCAAAATTATAATACCCAACACTCGGCGTTAGGGTAAATCCAGACTCTTGCGCCACACTGCTTGCTGTATGAATAAGTCCTGCCGCACACATCATCATTAACAGTTTATTTTTCATGTCATCTCCATATCTATCAGCAACGAATCGCTTACTGCTTATATATAAAATATATATCACTGATTGCGTATTACTGAAGGTTAGTTATTAAGGTTAAATATTTGACCAATATTACAAAAGTAATAAAAAGCACTTAAACGAAAGACAACCACGACAAACATAATTGCACCGTAGTTGGGAGAGGTATTCTACAAGCAATTGGATTCAACACAGGCATCAACAAATGTAAAAATAGGCGTGACTGCTGTATTTTTAATCAGTCGACACTGATAGCCGGAAACTTGAGGAGAAAAGAGGTATTTTTGCCTAATACAGACTCGACATGAATACTTCCGCCATGCCGCTCAACAACCGTATGCACAAAACTCAAACCTAAGCCGTAACTCTTAGCGCCATAAGTGGCCACTGATGCATCTAATGGAGCTGCTTGAGACAGGTCATCTTGCAAAACATCTACTTGTGAACGGTTACGCTCCGATTGATCTTGCTGTTTTTTTCTAGCGCGAAAATACGGTTCAAACAAATGGGGAATCAAGTCACTCGGTATCCCGGCGCCTGTATCGCTAACCACAACTTGAATACCTTGCTGAGCATACAAGCGGATGGTCACTTTATTACCCGTAGGCGTATGTTGGACCGCGTTATATAAAATATTAGTGACTGCCCGCTCTAGCAAATGAACATCACCTGACACCCAACAATCTTCGTCAGTCCGATCAATAATAATGTCCACGTTTTTATGACTTGAAAAACCGAACACCTGCGCATAAGCACCATCAATCACGCCATGCATATCCACCAATTGAAAAACATCCCGGCTAATATTTTCTGCGCGTGACAACTGTAAAAAATCTTCTGAATACTTTAAATTTTTTCGGGCAAAATATTCTACCTGCTCCATGAACTCCAACTTAGTATCATTAATATCAGTATTATTTATTCGATAACTCTCAATTAACGATATTAAAGATACAATTGGTGAGCGCATATCATGCGACAAAAAAGCTAAGGCTTCATTTTTTCCACGCTCTAAATCGCGCAACTGTGTAACATCAGTAAAAACAAACACCAAGGTATCATTAGCCACTTGTTGATCAGCAATAATAGCTGCCTGACATAATAGACATCGCTTACCCGTCGTTTTTATTTCTTGGTAAACGCGCTCTTGATCCTGCATTAAACTTCTAAGAATACCAAGCCAAGCATAAGCACTAATGGAATCTTGTAAGTCGATAACTGATCGACCTACAAAAGAACCGAAAAACAAACTGCGGAAATTTTCATTAGTAAATATAATTTTACCGGCTGCATCAGCCACCATCACGGCATCTTGCAATTCTGCCATACTTTTATTCATTCGCAGCTGTGCTTTCTTAGCTACGTCTTTTATCGAATAAATTTCTTCAACTGTCTTCTCTACCAACTCATATGAATCCGCTGGCAATGCATTTTTTATATTCAAGTCTGACAAAAGCGCTGACAAGATTGACATACATTGATTATCCTTATCGCCCCCATCAATTTTTAAACGGAAAGGTAACTCTTGATGATAAAAATCAGTCATTACCCCTCCATTAAAATAGCTTACTTTAGGCCAAGCATTATTAGGATCTATGGCCTGCTCATCCAAAGACCAATCATTAATCACACCAATATCTGTTAATTTCTTTAAACTCTCTTTAAGCGCTTGTAAATCAAACGCGGTAATTGGTGAATTCTTACGTAGTACGGATAGCTCTTTTTGCAAAAATCTCAAGGCAATTTCAATTCGTCGCCAACTCCATAGCGGATAAAAAATCAACACTGCCAATATCGATGCGATGGGAGAAAACCAAAAATCTAACCACAGAAGATTAACCACCGTTAAGCCACTTAAGCCTAATATTGCAGTGAAAGTCATTACTAAAAATCTAGTTGGAGTCAAACGGCTAAACAGAAAAGCTAAGCCAGCGACGATGGCGGCACTGATAGCGGCATGTAAAAAAAGATTCACCTCACTGATATATGCATTTAATCTAAGCGATTGATAGGCATTAACATTAAATTCCACACCCGGGAGCGCCCCCAGCGGCGTAGGCACTTCATCGCCAAGACCTTTAGCCGTTGCGCCAATAAATACTCGCTTACCCTGCCACTGCTCAGGCGCCACTAAACCGTCTAACACATCAATATAGGAGACACGGTATATGGTTCTTGAAGGACCAATAAAACGTAATAAATTATAATAATCTCGATAAATAACGAAGGGCGAAGCCGCCTCACTGATATGGCTTCTTTTGCCGCTTAAGTTCTCAGGAGTTTCGCCAAGCATGTCGGTTAACGCTAATGAAAGGTGAGGCCAATAAGGACGTCCTAACCCTTCTCGTAAATACAAACCTCTGGCCACACCATTATGACTATAATCAACATGCGCATGACCTAGCCCTGCAATTGCATTTGAATACAATGGTATAGGCATTACTTCTCGCAATTCACCTCGAGATCTAAGCTCTTCAATAAAAACAGGGAGAATAACGTTTTCACTAAGCCTAAGCGCATTTGCAAACTGCTGATCGGAGGTGACTGTTTCTTCATCCTCAGCTAAGCTATTCTTCTGAGGCTCGGCAAAAATTAAATCAAAAATAATGGCGTCAGCTTTTTCTATCCGTGACAATAATTGCGCGTGATGTTTTCGATCCCATGGCCAAGCACCTAAGCGCTCAATGGATGCCTCATCAATAGCAACAATAATGACATCATCTGGATAGTCCAATAAATTTTTCTTTAAAATAAAATCGTAGTAGGCGGTATCAATAGATGAAAACCAATTAAACACACTCGCTAACGCCGCAATCATACTGGCGATAGCAATGGTTACAAAAGGTGATGACTTTCTATTCGGGACCATAGCTTTATCCAATAACCCTTCAACTCATTATTATTTTTATACGATTAGTTTGTAAGACCATCACTAGTAAAAAGACCTACAAGGCAACAAAAGCAAGAATTATCGCGGCTATGCCTATAAGAGTATCTTTATGACTTTTCCGCTCAAGGTAAACGACTTCACTATAATCGCTGTCAGGAATATTATCGCCAAAGGCTTGAGCCCTAACGTAAATCGATTTTATATTAGTATCGACAGGCAATCGCATTGTTAATGTTTCAGATGTTTTTGCTTCTATGAGGCTAGAGAAATTATTATCTTCACTGACTTCAATACGATAACGAACGGCATCCTGTAATTGCTCACCAACAACCAACAGCTCTGCACGATCAAATTCAACTTCAGTAATTTTTGGAACAGCTAATTGCGGCTGGTAACATAATCGTCGCTGAGACTCTAAACCGTTATAGCCTTGGCTATCAACAGCATTTACTTTGACCTGATAACAGCCTTCTTTTAGCCCCTTAAATACATAGTTAGCGTCGGCTACTGTCACGCTAGAAATGACTTTATCGATAACGGTATCGTCTTCCATTAACGCTAAACGGTATTGCGTTGCAGACAATGACGTTTGCCACTCAACATAACCTGGATCGGTACAGCTACGATTCCATCGCGGTGGAGCAATTAAAATCGCTTGCTCCAATCCACCTTGACCATCAACCGTACTCACACCATGACCGGCTGTAACATTTTGACTATCGGTACTGGATGACACAGCCACAATGCCTTCAAGTACTTCACTGCGCGTTTGTCCATTCTGGCCGTCAGCCGAAGGCATCGAACTACTCACTCTAAACTTAGTACCTCTTACCGCAGCAACCGCACTGGGTGTCCTTACACGAAATTGTGTTTTTGGCATTCTCTCTGGCACAGTTACTTGTATTTCACCACGCGGCAAGTGGACTTCAATCGACTGCGCTCTTCCCTGCTTTATCGCCGACGATGAGCTAATCATTAACTCACTATTCGCATTCATCACAATTGTCGCGCCATCGGCAAACCGCAATGTTGTCGAGCCTTGATTAACCACGACTTTGCTGCCAATGCGTAATTTTTGACCACTAACTAGTTCAGTTAGTTTTTTATTAGCATCGGAAAACACAACCTCGCCCACAACATAGACAGCTTGAGCAGCAAAGGGAGCCTGCTTCAACCATTTCATGGGAATTAACAGCTGTGTGCCGGTAGAAAGCTGATTAGGGTTAGCCACACGATTATGACTGGCAAGCTCGAGCCAGCAATTATCATGCACGGTGTATTCCTTACAAATTGACCAGAAAGTATCGCCAGGACGGACGCTATAGCGCCAATCAGTCGCATAGGACTGAGCACTCAACAAGGTTAGCGCCCCCACAAGGGACAAGCAGAGAATGACACGAGAAAAAGAAGTGCTTAAAAATTTCATTATTATCGTCATGGGACACCTCACTGGCTTAAATTACTCCACCATTGAACTACCCAAAACAATATTATTCAATCAGAAATTAGATTAAAAAGTGAGGCTATTTAACTGGGTATTGGCTGACTATCAACAGGCACTAATGATTCAAGCTTTTCTAATCGGTATCCATGCTGATAAACCGTTTTAATGCAGTAACCAATTTCCGGGCCAATATTCAAACTACGTCTTATTCTGCTGATATGAACATCGACTGTGCGCGTATTGAGCGTGGCATCAATACCCCATACTTCGCGCAACAAATAGTCTCTGGAAAGTAGTTTCCCAACATTTTTTAACATGCAATAAGCCAGCTGATAATCTTTAGGGGTTAACTTAACGAGATCACCATTAACCGTCACTAATTGAGATGCAGAATCCAATGAAATAGGACCCAAGGTCAAACAAGAGTCTTCTTTAGTGACGCCAGCGCGCCGCGCAAGCGCATTTAGCCTGGCCAGCAGTTCCGCTTTACGCAGTGGTTTAATCAAATAATCATCAGCGCCCGCATGAAGCGCCTTAACAATATCAATCTCAGCATCGCGCTGAGTAGCAAACAAAACTGGCACATTAGAATTAAGCTGGCCACGGATAGAAGCCAACACATCAAGCCCCTCCATATCCGGTAACTGCCAGTCGAGAATGAGTAAATCAACAGGGTTATCGTTCAACAAATGAATGAAATCTCTGCCCGTGGACGCATGAGTCACCGCAAAACCTTCGCCCGCAAGCCAAGATTTAACAAGCTCAGCTTGAGATTGTTCATCTTCTAGATAACCTATTCTCAATGTATTTCCCTTTTTCGTTTTCAATGGATTGTAATCCATTCAACACTAAACCGATAATTATTCCATCGGTTAGGTTAAATGATAAAAACAGTGTATTTGGCTCAGACTCTTTTTTTGGCAAAAATATCCACATCCTGATAGCTATTTACTGTCTTTATGGCTAAACACTGCCTTATCAATCAAAAAAATCAGACATTCCACACTTTGACTGACTGCCAGTCTTTTACATTTATTTACGCTGATAATAGTGCACATAACAGCCACTCAGAAGTAAAATACAAGCGCGATTTAATTCAGACTAACAATATTCATTTTTAGGAATAGGGATGGGCAAGTTAGACTTACAGGTGAAAAAAGGGGCTGATGCCCGACGTTTTCGGCGCGCAAGCGTCATGTTAAAAGGTGCCTTAAGAATACCCGGTATGGGTGTTGAAATGATCAATACTAAAAACATATCAGAGGGCGGAATTGGCTTAAATACGCTTGGCCACTGTCAAATCGACATAGGCAGTGATGTTCAACTGCATTTGAATGGCGTGTTATCCGGTGAGGATAACACTCGACTAGAAACCTATGCCATGAAAGTCGTTTACCTGAATGGCTGCGATCTCGGCCTAGTCTTTACTTAAATCGCTATTAAATAATAAATGCTTGTTAAAGCAAGCTTTACAACACGAACCAAGCAATCATTTGACTTAGCAAACCTAATATAACAACGACACTGATTAACGCCAGCATCATCATCCAAGGCTTAAATGGCTTTCTTTCGACCGAATGAATCGGCGATGAAAGATATTGCTGCACGCGAGCAAGGTCTTCTGGCGATAATTTTGATTGATCGCCTTGTTGCGCTTTCACTAACAGGTCGGCAGCACTTTGAGACGCTTCATTATCAGCTTCATTAGTATTATCATTATTAGGGTAACTGGAAGAAGAGTTGGAAGAGAAATTGGACATGGCGGTGTTACTCTTTAGCGTTAGTATGGATTAGCGTTAGTATAGATTTTTAAAATGATTATCATCTACGGCTATTATCATAACGCCAGATTTGTATCTAAACAAATATATCGATCATTGCCCCCATCATCTGATCTGCCGTTTTTACCAGCTGCGCCGACGCCTTAACTTGATGCTCTGCCTGCAATAAATCAACGACCGAATGGTTCAGCGAAGCATCATTATTTTTAGCCACAGCCGCTATTTCAGCTGCCGCCTGACCCGCTTGCTGCATACCCGCTTGCATCGCAGCTGTACCCACCTGTAACAACGTATTGCTCATTATGACGCCAACCACCTATTCTACCTATCAACTATCTATTCTACCTGTCGGCTATCTATATTATAGCCA
>Ga0209833_1001386_pt1 | contig 16158 bp, 16 predicted proteins | sample COGITO_mtgs_1105_3_FD_184797 | JGI IMG/M metagenome (GOLD analysis project Ga0209833, IMG submission 184797) | Pelagic marine microbial communities from North Sea - COGITO_mtgs_110506 (SPAdes) (version 2) | ecosystem: Environmental > Aquatic > Marine > Epipelagic ... | reverse complement strand
GATACTTTCATTATTGACAACTTAAACACTCATCGCTGTCTTTGTCAAGGTCTGCAAGTGCTTCTTCTTTGCAGTCCTGGCTGCAAAACATATCAAATTCGTCTTTTGGTTCGAATTCTTTTTTACATTTATTACATTTTTTCATTATTTATCTCTAACAGAATCGATGAAATTATAAACCCTTCCAAATTGCTTGTCAATAGACATCAGGTCCGACTGGATCATTGCGACTATTAATTGAAGTTCTATAAGTGTGACGAGTGTCCATGTAGCGAGACCTGTTAATATTGTACCTAACAATGCAATTAAAGCTGTATTAGTTTTTCGGGTCATCTAAATACTCTTGTAGTTTTTTACCCGCTGGAGATAAAGTTATTACATAAGAAAACACTGCAGCAAGTAGTGCAGTGCATGCAGCTTCACCCCATGCAGGACCAAAATGTGTTGGATGAGATAACATATCTGCAGCAAAACAACCTATAAACATAAGTACAGGTAATTTGTAATGAAATTTCCAAGGTATAAAAGACATAAGTACAACTAAAAAACCAGTGATTGCTCCGGTTCTTGTTGCAATAATAGCGTGAGATGAAGTTAATGCAGGTAAATTACCTTGTACCATAAAGATCATACATGATAACCATGCTAGTGATAACTTGTGAAAAAATAATGATAACTTACGTTTAATATCCATTTGGACCTCCAAAGATAGCTAATAGACATAGCAATATAATTAACACAGCTGTAAATCTGTAATCCATCCTGGCTATCTCCATAGTTTATCCTCATTTTTTTTCCTCAATTTCATAAAAGAAATTGTCGGTGTCTTCAGTTTTCCATTTTCCTGAGTTTTCTACATTCCATTCGTTGGTTTGTACTTTCCAGTCAGGAATATTGTCCTTGACCGTAAACGATGGGATGTCCCAGATTAATCTATTGTTTGGTTGTGCTGCATAATTTCCATCATCTAATGCGATGATGTGTGCACACTTATGTTCGTGTGGAATTTCCGAATGATCGGTGTCTACTATATTACTCTCTGGATGCGCAAAGTCAACGGTAAATAAATATGTACCGTGATGCCATTTTTTATCTTTCCCTATGTACTTGCCATGTTGTCCACCTAGAATATCATAACTAGTAACAGCAGGATAATAACTAAAAGAATTCCAAAGCTGGAGTTCATCAAGTCTTTTGGTGGGAACAGACTTGGGTTCATAACCACGTTGAATAAATGCCGTAATTGGGAGACGATAAAATATTGCGCCATTTTCCATAATCGCATGCCATAAGATAGCGCGACCTGTAATACAGGTAATACCAAAGATAATGCAGTCTTCAACTTCTCCATGATGTTTTTTGAGATCATATAAATACTCCCTTTTTATTTGGGCATATTGTACAGGAATATTAGCATTTAAGTAAGCCATAATTTATCATTTTATATTACCCCAATTTGGTCCAGATTCATAGTCCACTTTGTTTGGTACTTTTAAGTCAACAGCAGATTCCATTATTTGAACAATTTTATCTGCATGTTTTTGATCTTTAACAGATATGTCAAGTTCATCATGTACTTGTATATGCGGTATAATACCTTCTTTATAAAGTTCTAACATAGCTTTCTTAGTCATATCTGCCGCACTACCTTGAATAAGTTTATTCAAAGCTTTGTAAGTAAATGCACGCTTGATCCCTGGTCCGTGTTCCAAGAGCGCTTGATCGTGTGGCAATGATTTATGTATTCCAAACTGATTAGGTTCCCACAAATGAAACCTACATAATCTTCCAAGTAAAGTTCTAATTTTACCTGAGTCCTGTGCTCTGTGACTAACATTATCCATCAGCTGTTTAACAAATGGAACCTTAGCGTGATATTGTCTAAATAAAGCATCGGATTTATCTTTAGATATACCAAGTTCTGCTTGTAGTTTATTTTTACCCATGCCATAGAACAGACCAAGATTAATAGTCTTGGCCTGTGATCTAGGTATCTCCGCCATATCAGCGACAATAGTATGAAAGTCTGCGTCCCCCTCATGATACGCATCCAATACATCGCCCACTCCATAGAGATTCTGTAAAGCTGAATAATGCACCACCAACCTAGGTTCTTGTTGAGAATAGTCAAAACAACCCCATGTATGGCCTTCCTCAGGTATAAATAACGCCCTGATCCGTGGTCCAAGGTCTTTGTTTCTAGCTGGTATTTGCTGTAAATTTGGGTTTGAGTATGAGAATCTACCGGTCACAGTTCCGCCATTATCTGAACGCAATTGATTGATGTCTGCATGTATTCTACCTTTATGTGAGTGCTTTAATATGGTATCAATGAACGTAGTATGAGCCTTATTAATCTCCCTAGCTTGAGCAATCTTATTCACCAATGGATGCGGATGATTCTGCAAAAAATTCTTTGTAAAGGATGGTGCGTGTGATTTCTCAGTTCTATCGTAATCTAATTTTAATTTATCAAACACTTGTGCAATCGATCTTGCAGCCCATATTTGAGTATCTATTCCTGTTTCTTTTTTTACTTCTTGGATTAACTTATCTTCTTGTAGCGCTAGCTCTTGCTTCATTGTATCAGCTGCTGGAACGTCTACTCTCACGCCAAGAAACTTCATGTCAACCAAACAAGGAAACAATTCAGTCTCAAGATTAAAAATAGAATTTATATCTTGGTTGTCTATTTCTTTTTTAAGTTCTTTCCAAAGGTCTAATGTAACTGATGCGTCTTGTTCTGCATATGAACCGACATAAATCGCAGGTAGTCTATACATTTCTGCCTTGGCGTCAACACCCCAATCTTTAGCAGCTGCATATAAATCGCTTTCATTTTTACCTTTACCAGTGTATCGTTTAGCACAACTGTTTAAGTCATAACGCATTTGATTTTCATCAACCAAGGCCGATGCTATCATCGTGTCAATTATTCTACCGTTAATACTTAAACCGAGCGCTCTAATCCAACAAACGTCATACATGGCGTTGTGAAATATTTTGTTTGCCGGTGTATCAAGTACACCTTGAAACCACTTCAATACTTTTTTACGATCAATATTACCACCACCTTCGTGAGCAATTGGATAATAACCTCTCCATCCTTCAACAGCTACTGCAATACCTACAACATCACCATTACCTACAATAGAACCTGATCCCATCTTCATTAAATCTGGATCTTTAGTTTCTAAGTCAATGGCTATGTCATCATACTTAGATAGGTCTGGAAAATTTTCTGGTGGTAACCATTCTGTCTGCGGTTTAAATAGAGGTATTTGCATTATTTTGTATCCTTTAGTTTTAATATTTCTAGATCACAATAGTGTTTAATTTTTTCTAGATCTTGTATGCCTGCTTTATTTTTATATCTACAAACATATTTAATTACGTTGCCTTGGAAGAAGGATAAATCATTCTTTGAAATAAATTCATAAGGTTGAATTTTAAATTTCTTGTAATGGGATCCTCCGATTTGTTTATCTTGTGGAAAAGAATCCACAAATATATCTTTATTTGTCATAGTAGGTAGCCTTTCTCATATTTTTTTGGTTCTATTATATGTAAATTTTCTTTTGTTCGTGTTGCTCCAACATAAAATAATCTATTCTCGTCATCAGGATTTCTCTCATAACTTCGCATAGTATTTTCTGTAAGATCTGTTAATAAAACAACGTTAGTTGCTTCTCCACCTTTAGCTCCATGTATAGTAGATAATTCTATTCTAGGTTTTTCGTTTAATTTTTCTCCGTTTCTTCTCATCTTTCTTAAATATTCTACATCATTCTGGCCTGCAGTATCAAATGCTTCATACCAAACTGTCTTAACTTGAAGACCATAATCTTTTACAAGTTGATCTATTCCATAAAAAGATCCCTTAGTCATACCTTTAATTTTTTTTGCGTGCCAATGTTTTGGTCCCATGTATTTAGATATGCTTTCTACCTGTTTGTAAGTTATTAATTGTCCTTGTCTTAAAAATTCCCAGGCAGTTGCTGCTTCATGTAAACCTTGTTCATTAGTTCTCTTGTATTTATTTTTATAATATAGTCCTTGTCGGTATAAAGATTCCCCAATGTCAGTAAGCATGTGTCTAGTTCTACTTAATACTAACCAATCGCCTTTTGTCATGTCTATACTATCGACATCAAAATGTCTTTGTAAGCTGCCTTCATTTACTCTGGGTTGCCAAGTTTTATCTATTCTTTTTTTAATTTTATTTATAATACCCATAGCTAGTCCATGCACTTTAGCCGGTATTCTATAAGACTGAGTTAGTGGTAAATATTGTCCTTGTAAAGTTATAAAAGAATCTACATCCGCACCCGCCCATCTAAATACTGCTTGGTCATCGTCCCCTGCAATAAAAGAATCTTTTGTTTTATTCCAGATAGATCTTGTCATGTTCCATTGCATTAATGATAAGTCTTGTGCCTCATCAATAAATACTACCTCAAACTTTGGTGATAGATCTGATTTTGTAAAATCTAAAATCATGTCATTATAATCTATTAAAGAATATTCTTTTTTATAACGTCTTATTTCATTGTGTATGATTATAAGTTTATCTCTTTCTAGATCCTGTGTATGTTCACCTAAATCAAATTGTTGTTCTGGTGTAATATTACGTAATTGTGCTAATTGTATAGTTCTTAAATATTCACTATCTGATGTAAAAATACTACCTTGATCTTCTTGATAGTCTGCATAAGTTACAGGGAAACCTAACTTATCTCCTAAATCTTTGTAATGTCTTGTTTGCATAACCTGATCTTTTTTTAACCCTAATTTTCTAAATGCTAATGAGTGTAATGTTCTAAAATATGGAAGGTCATCTTCTTCTAAATTAAATTGTTTCATTGCACGGTCTCTTGCTTCGTGTGCAGCTTTTTGTGTAAATGCAAAGTAACCTATCTTGTCCGGGTCCGTTTGTTTGAGATAGTCATCTACTTTGTTTAACAAAGTTGTAGTCTTACCTGTACCTGGTGGTCCTAATACTATTGTTCTCATTATTCTTTTATCCATTGTTGTGCTTTAAAAAAATCATAGAACTGTTGATAACTAGATTTCCTTGCTCTTTTACCTTTGTGATTTTCGCTAGGTGACTGCCATTCTAATTGTGTTGGCAAATAATTACAGACTTCATCATTTAAATGTGCAACATGTATTCTATTAATAGGGTCAGGATTTGGTACATAAACTTTAGCAACGACTCTATGAAACTGCAGAGGAACATTTATTCCATCTAAATTTTTAAGACTTACAGAAGGATAACCTCCAAATGTAATGTTAGGAGTTATCTGTGCTAGTTTTATTTTATTTTTTGTTTCATATGTTATGTAAGGCCAAATAGGTTCTCTGTATTTTTTTGGCGCCTCTGGTATTTTACTAAAATAATGATAACCTCCCTTTGGATATATAATATATTTATCAGGAACAAGTTCTTTTAAAACAGTCTCTAATTTTACAGGACCATACTCAATATTTTTAATATTTATTTTTTTAACAGGTTGTTCAAAAAAAGTTAATTGATTCATTAAAATGGATCCTTCACTTTTAATTCTTTTTGATTGTAGGTATCATTTTTTTTATCAAACTGATCTACTACAAATACTGAAATTCTTTCCTTACCAATACGTTTGTCATCACAGTTACATGTTTCTTTTAACATTTGTGCCGTACGTGAGTATGGCACATCCCAACGTTTTCTAATTAAAAATTGATTGTAGAATCTATCAAACACAAAGTGATGTTGTCCTTCACTAGTCCACACCCCACCTTTTTTAAGGTCATTTTTATCTGTAGATACTTGTCTGTTTAAACAATACTCTTCTAAATGATTTTGTAATTGATCTTGTGTAGTTACACCCTCTGGTGGATCTATTGGTTCGTGGTTCTTCATTAATGGATTTATAATATTAATCCAATCTTTAGGTTTAACTGTAGGTGGCATAAAATCTAATTGCTCCATCACAGCTTCTTGAAATAAACTTTGTTGTTTTAAAAATTTAACATTTTCTAAATGTAATCTCTCACCATCAACGTTTAAATAATAATATGGTTTTTCTAATTTAATTTTCTGTAAATCAGTTAGTGAAGGAAATACTATTTCTTCACCAATACCATATTTTCTTTCTCTACATAATTTTTTATCACATAAGTTACACATTGGAGTATCATTACATTTGTAACCCCATTCTTTTTTATCATGTTGTCTTTTAATAATATCTACTTCAGACTCACTTAATGGTGTTGTTAACGCTGTTGCATTAAACAATGTCATTTTACTTTTCCATTCTGCAGGCCATTTTTGTTTAGCATACACACCAAAATGAAACATTGCATTGTTTCTACCACCTTCGGGTATTTTATTTAATGCCATTAATTCTATACAAGGTGGTGCATCATCGTAATCAGATTTAGGTCTCTCTATTTTTACAAAATTAAGATCGTATTGTTTTATTTCTTCGTATATTTTATAGAATTCTTCTAAAGTTGCAGCTTCTCCATCTTCTCTAAACGCATAACGCGTTGTTTGATCTCCACCAAAATATGGTAGATTTAAAAAGTTACCTGTGTCGTCTGCCGATTTTAATTGAATTTGTTTTGGAAAGACTTCTGATCCGCCGTATCCTAGTAATGTTTTTATTTCCGTTAGTTTATCTCTCATTCTTTCTGCTGCTACCGGTTGCGCGGAAAAGAGAAAGACGTGTGCTCCTCCGCTCTTTGACCTACATACGGCCAAAGGCAGTTTGAATTGTTTTATTTTATCTATTAATTTTTTGTGATCAAAACCTGCATATGAATCTATGTCTACACAACCCCATATACACTCATTGTTTTCGTTAATAGGTATAATACCTAAACTTTGTTCACCTTTTAAATGCATTTGCCACAGGTCCGTGGTCACTGGTTGACGTACTACAAACGATTGTCCTTTTAATTTAACACCTACTTCAACTGATGCTGTAACTTTAGTACAACCATGCGCACGCTCTAGTCCTTTGAATATTTTTTCAAACATAATTTTTAATAGGCGCTTTCACTCTCGCGTCCACGCCTACTCCTAGGATTTTATTTAGTATGGTGAATCTGTTTTAGATTCGTCTGATCCATGTTTAACTTCAACATCACCTTTGCCAACTTGTTCGGCAAACGATTTTGCAATTCCATAAACACCTTGATCCTCAACCGGACCAACTTTAGATACTTCCCAACCAAACCATGTTCCTTTGTCATTTGACATCTGAACGGTCTTTAAATTGTAAATGTGGCTATATGTTGGCGGCGTAAACATTCCAGTTTTACCCTGCAATTTAATTCCCATCATAATGGAATTCCATTTACGACTAATTTTTAATTGAGTCGATTTCATAGAAACTAAAGCAGTTTGTGGTGAATCACCTAACACTACTACATAATGATTTGCAGTATTATCAATGTAATTACCATTTGGTAATCTGTCTTTGTAAGATTTATCACGAGTTGTTTGACTCATAATATCAGAACTAGCATCATGGATTGCAACGGGTGCACCAGTGCCGGCTCCTCTGTCCTGCCATTCTATTAATTTTCTTTCATAGAATACTGGCAACACATCTATTCCTTTAGCACCGTCATAAAGTTGGTTTGTGACACTGTTAATGATCATGCCTGGTTCGGCACCCTCAACGTATCTTGCGTGTACTTTATTTACTTCAGGAGATAGTTGTCCTAATACTTTCAGAAATGGTAATGCAAGATCTTCTTGCGTCATGTTCTGAGAGCCTTTGTCTGCATCAGCTTCAAACATATTGATTGCTAATGCACCTTCTTCTTTTTTTGCTATTTGGTTCATGTTTATTGTTTCCTTTTTATTGTTGTTTTATTTCCAACAAATACGTTGAAAAGTTCAGTAGGTAATTCCTTACCGTTTTCAATACGCTCCCGAACTAGCGCTTTGAGAGTCATGGGCTCAACCTTCAACTTCTGTGTCGGTTGATACCCACGCTCTTCTGCAAGAACAGCATACTCAGCTGCCTTGTTATCCTCGTTACGCCCAAATGATACGGATATCTCATTTTTGATTATATCACCTAGGTTATTGTCTCGAAGCCATTTAAATGCAGCATCTCTATTAGCAATAGTTATGCTCGCACTATAATTTGGTTTTACATCTACTGAAGAACCATCCATAAGTTTAAGATGTGATAAACCCATCTCAGCCATCATGGTTGGAATTACTTCTCCAGACAAATGATCAAATTCTTTTTTTGTACTTTTTAAATTTTCTTCCTGCAATTCTATTCTAGACTGTAAAGAATTTAATTTCTCTACTTGATCAGCAAGAGTTTGTAAGTTGTCAGTTTTTTGTATTACTTGTTGTTGGTCTTGTTCAAAGTCAATGTTACTCATCTATCTTTCCTCTTTCATATAAGTTAATCTCAATAGGATAATATTTTCTTTCTTGTTTATCCCATTTTAGTAAATTGTATTTACCATTAGTCATGTCAGAAACTATAGAGCATGCTACACCTATTATTGCAGGATCACCAGTTAATAATAAATAATCTTCTGATGTAAAATTTTTTAATGATTTTCTTAATTTAAAAATTAAAGGACCAGGAGAAAATATTATTTGTGATAATTCAGGTAATAAAAATTCAAAACTACCATATTCTCTAGCACCCATAATATTAATTTTAGGTCTACCTTCAGAAGTTCCAGCAATTTCTTGTATTACATAAACTTTATTTTCTTTCATGATTGACAATATAGTCGTTTAATATTATAAGTCAAGTCAGAAAGAAGAAAAATTATGAACTATAAATTTAAAACAAAACCGTATGCACATCAAATGACTGCATTAGAAAAGTCATGGAACAGAGAAAACTACGCTTATTTTATGGAAATGGGCACAGGTAAAACTAAAGTATTAATTGATAATTTAGCTATGCTTTACGATAAAGGCAAAGTTAATGGTGCTTTAATTATTGCACCTAAAGGAGTTGTAGGTACTTGGTACAATAATGAGTTACCAACTCACTTACCCGATCACATAGAAAAAACTTCTGTTTTATGGAAATCAAATATTAATAAAAAACAAAAAGAAAATTTAGATTCTTTATTTGAAGAAGGTGAAAAATTACATATTTTAATTATGAATGTAGAAGCTTTTAGTACAACTAAAGGTATGGAGTTTGCACATAAATTTTTATCATGTCATAGAACTATGATGGCTATTGATGAGTCTACTACAATTAAAACTCCTACAGCTAAACGAACTAAAAATATTTTAGGTCTAGCAAAATCAGCAGTGTACAGAAGAATTATGACAGGTTCTCCCGTAACTAAAAATCCATTGGATTTATATACACAGTGTGATTTTTTAAGTCCGTGGTTATTGGATTTTACGTCTTATTATGCATTTAGAAATAGATATGCTGAAATGAAAACATTGCATATGCATGGTAGACAAATACAAATTGTAAACGGATTTAAAAATTTAGGCGAATTGTCTAATAAATTAAAAGAGTTCTCTTATCGTGTATTAAAAGAAGATTGTCTTGATCTACCAGATAAAATTTTTATTAAACGTGAAATACAACTATCACCAGATCAACGTAGGTTATATGATCAAATGAAAAAAGAAGCTATAGCCATACTAAAAGGCAAACAATCTACTACCGTAAATACGTTAACACAGCTTATGCGACTACAGCAAATTACTTGTGGTCATTTTACAGCTGATGATGGTGCAACTCAACCTATCGCTAACAATAGAATCACAGAATTAATGGATGTTCTTGAAGAAACAGAAGGTAAAGCAATTATTTGGGCCCATTATCAGTATGATATCACTGCTATTATAGACGCTGTATCTAAAAAATACGGAAAAGAATCTATTGTAGATTATTATGGATTAACTCCACAAGAGGAAAGACAACCTAATATTAAGAGTTTTCAGGATGACCCTAAGTGCCGGTTTATTGTTGGAACGCCTTCTACGGGCGGCTATGGGATAACTTTAACGGCTGCAAACACCGTAATTTACTATTCTAACGGTTATGACTTAGAAAAGCGATTACAATCAGAAGACAGAGCACACAGAATCGGCCAAAAAAAATCAGTGACTTATGTCGATATAATGGCGGACGACACCGTGGATGAAAAAATCGTACAAGCTCTACGTAAAAAAATAAACATAGCATCAGAAGTTTTAGGTGAAGAACTGAGATCATGGATTTAGTAGGATATATACGCGAAGCGCGCTGGAATTTTATTTTACGTATCTGTCGGTTGATAGACCTAGGATCTGTTTGTATTCCGTTTTGCCGGATTCGCCTTTAATAGCCATTAGATACTCCTTACGGTTAGCATTAATTTCTTTTGTGTATGATACGTGGACCCAGCCACTGTTGGGTTCGCCTGGTGTGTAGTATTCTAAAATTAATTGATCAAACATTAGGTTTTGTTTGATCCAATCCGCTAGTTCATTGTTGGCAACACCAAATATTTCTAGGTCTGCCGCCTCTCCCTTACAGTGCTGACTTTTAGTTGAGCTTCCTATCTTAACTGACAGGATTGGGTCTCTAAATCCACTGGAAATGGTTACTACTTGATTGAAATGGTCTCTAACGGGCTGTAGGACCCTCTCACAGAGCAATCGTAGATTTTCGGTCTGATCGTCCGTGGGATTGTTGTTAAGGCCCATCCTGGTCGCTGTCTGTGACTTACAAAGCTCTGCCTTGGTAAAATTTTTCGAAAGTTTCATGACTCTCCTATTTTATGATTAACATGTAGATCATACTGGCCATGCCAATGATCAAAGCTCCGACAGATGTTATTAAAATTGTTTCAATTCTACAAATCTGTTTTTCTAATGAATGAATCTTGTCATGAGTTTGTTTTTGCATAATTCTACACAATTTTTCATGTGATTCTATTTTAGTTAGTGCAATATTTTTAGCCATTAAGTTCTACTCGCAATTACTTTTTCTGTTGGTGATAGTAACGCCTCCTGTGTCTGTGTCAAGTTAGTAATAGGGTTTTTCTGTTGAGTATTACTAGCCATTTTTGCAGGCATTGGTGTGTCACCTAGTGGTTGTGTTTGTATCTTACTCATAGGATCACCAGGTAAAACTTTGTTAATTAAATTTTTACCACGTTGTATAATTCCTGGACCATCTTTGAAAGGTTGACCTGGAACAAATGTATCCAATATATCATTTACATATAAAAAATTACCAAATATACCACCGGTATTAGGGTTCTTGCCTTCTGCATATATTTTTAATTTGTTATCAGGATCAAGTTTTTTAAATCTGTAACTATTTTTTAATAAGTTTAATTGAAGTTTAGGGTATAGATAATTAGGGTCTACTACAAATCTATAATCAGCACTGTTTTTAGATTTATCTTTAGCAAAAGATTCTACTGCTTTTACTTTCTTTTTAAATCTAGAATCAGAATAATTTATAGGTGTAAACACACCATTCATTAAATTATTTATCATCTTACTTCCAACACCTTGCTCTTTTAATTTTCTTCTAATATCAAAAATAGACACTCCAATAGTTTTTGCATCTACAATCATTTTATAAAAATTCTGTTGTACTTTGTAACCTTCTAATTGCATTTGATTGTACTCTTGAAGAATTACTTCTGGTCCTCTAGAATTATATCCTTCTGGACTATATAGTTTTTCTGTATCATCAATGGCTCTCATTAATCTGTTAAACTCACCTGTTTTGTATTCCATAGATTTTAATACATCGATGTTTATAATTCTAACTCCTGATAACAATGCAATTATTTCATCTTTTAAGTTAACCGGTTGTCCACCTTTAGTTAAATCTCCTGTTGCACCTTTTAAAAATTTCTGTGATGTCGAAACTAATCCTGGTTCTACTGCATTCATTAAGTGCATAAATGATTTCTGTACTTTATCTCCTACGTCATCAGACTGAGAATAAATTCTTACACCCTCAGAAGTTACACCATTTCTACCACCTAATAATATTCCTGCTGGTTGTACATCTGATAAAGCTTCTAGACCTAGCTGTTGAGATAGGAAAGGTCTTAACATTTCCATGATAGGACCATCTGGTGCTAGCATCATGTTTAATATAAACTCATCCGTATCTTGCGGACTTAAATTTTGTTCAGCTGCTTTTTGCATTACAGCGTTAAGTGGTTTTTGTAAAAAATCATAAGGACTAAAGTATGAAAAATTAAATGCTTTTGCTTTACCTTTGTCAAAACCCGTAAACGCCACAAGGTTTGCATTTCTATCCCAGTCTGCAGCAAATGATCTTTGATATGCACTCCACTGGTCAGGTGATGTACCTGTCAATGCTTGACTTAATGCTGTTACTCCTGCACCGACACCACCAAAAGCTAGCGTAGTTCCCATAGCTCCTTTAATACCTAGTTGTCTTATTCTAGGATTAGGATGGGACATTTGTCTAAGATTAAAATCCATGATCCGTGTTGCAGTACGCATGATCTCTGCTGGAAAGGCTACGAAGTTACCAACAAAAGGTATCTTTCTTATTGATTGAATTGCTGGTGGTACTTTACTATAAGTTGGGTATACGTTTCTAATTTCATGTGCAGATATTTGATCTAGTATGTCATCGTAAGTACGTTTAACTCCTGTTATAGGGTTAATAGCTCCAAACTTAGCTCCCATATATTCTGCATACTCTAAAGCTAGTTTACTGGTTGGTAGTATATCAGTCATCTGTGACTTAACATATTGTCTACCGTATATTTTCCACAAAGAATCACCACCTGCGTACAATCTAGTTGCATCTCTAATTAATGGTTTCTTTGTAAATGCTTCAAACATTTCATCTAATGTATTTATAGCACCACCTTTAATATCATTCATGATTGCACCAAGCTCTGATGCAATAATATTTTCATCCATTGTACCTAACGATATTTCTTTTTCTATAAAATCAAATAATTTTTCTTTTGATATTCTACCTGTTGGAAATATATCTTCTAATACAATTTTAAATGAATCAGACACACTTGACTTTCCACCTATATGAGCTCTTGCAAATGGAAAAAAACCTGCAGAGTATACATTACGTACTTGTGTTTGAGGTGAGAATACTGTCTTACCCATCTGAGTTAAAACTTTAAACTGTAATAAATGTCTATAAATAGAGGATTCAATTAATTTATCTAAGGGACCTCTTGAAGTTTTTAATGCGTTAGCTAATTCTAATGATGCATACAGTCCTTGTATGTCACTACTCATCACACCTAGACCAGGTATTTTATTTATTCTTTCAAACCCTGGAAATTTTAAAGCTTCAGCTTCTGTTTTAACAAGTTGTCCAGATTTTAGTAATACCTTTGCTAATGCATCGTAAGCATTTTTAGTATACACTTGACCCATCATTTCTGCTGTAGTCATGGCAACTGATGATCTTAAGTTGTCACCTTTACCTAATAATTTTTGTATAACATCCGGTAGTTCTTCACCACGTTTTAAAAATTTATAGTTATCGTCTCTTAAAAATTTAAGACCTATTTTTCTAAGCGCAGAGATAGGATCTATTTTCTCAGCTCTACCTGTGTATAAAATGTTGTCTACAATTCTTTTTGCTTGTTCTTTTAATGCAGCTTCTTTACTCATGTTAGGAAATTCTTTTGCAGCTGCTTCTCTAAAATCTTTGTTGCCTCTAACTACTTTTTTTAATACATAAGCTACAGCATTTTCTTTATCTTTAACTAAAGGTTGATACATAGGTCTTTCAAATATATCAAAAGACGCTCTCATATATTTATTACCTCTATCTAATAAATCTTTTTTAAAGTCTGCAAACTTTTGATTGTTGGGCAATGCTTTTGATAAACCTTCTCTTAGTTCTTCAAGTTGTTTGTTAATATCTTTAGCTGATACATGATATTCTTTAGGAAGATCACTTAATTTTCTTTGACCTTTTAAGTATTCCATAACTCTATCTAAATCATAATTTTGTCCTACTCTAGATGTAATACCTTTGTTATACTTTCCTTGAAATCCTTGTGCTAATCCATAGTAAGCTTGGTCTAAATCATCTAGTGCTTTGTTTATTCTTCTAGACTTACCTTTAATAGTATTTTTTAATTCTTCTTTTATCAAACCCATTTCTATTGTGTCGTCAGCAAAAGATCTAAAGTTAGATAAAAAATCATCTAATGATTTTATTTCTGATGTAACTTTATTGGGATTAGTTTTTGTTAACATTCTCCACTCACTAAATGGTGGTAATTGTTTTGCAACTTTAATAGGATTAGTTTTACTCCACGCTCCAATTATAATAGGTGCCACTACTTTTTCTAATGGTTTGACTGCAGCATATCTTAAACCTTTGGCCATGGTTGGTAGTACGTATTTATCCATACTTGCAACTTTTGCAACACCACCCATAGTTTTACCAGCTAAGTTTAATGTTCCTTTAACCACAGGTTTAGCTAAATATTTATAAGCTTGTTGACTAATTTTTGCACCTAATGGAAAACCACCACCTATCAACGTACCTTCTTTTGCATATCTAAATTTATTTTTTATAGTAGCTAGTGCTAAGTCTTTACCTTTCAATCCTTTTGTAGATTCTGGTTGAACTATAAAACCATAGTCTTCATTAGGTTCAGATCCTGATCTAGTTAGGGGTTCTGCTATACCAAGGATGGTTGCATCTCTTGTCATCCTTTGTGCAATTTTAGATGCCTTACTTGTACCCATATAATTTTGTAAATTTTTTACGGATTGAAAAGTCTTGGCACCATTAACAACTTTAGTTGCAGCAGATAACGGTATTGCAAATTCTGATAATAATTCTGATATTGCACCGGGTAAAGTTTCTGCCTCACCTAGAGGTGCTTTTACCTCATTCATTATTTTATTAAATTTTGTCTGAAAGTCTGTGTTAAAAGTATAGTCAATAGGAGCTAAGACAAATTCACTAGCAGATTTTACAAAGTTAGGTCCACCTCTTATGAGAGATTTAGCTATGTCTGTGTAACCTTCTATGTATTTTCTTTTCTTTTTAACTTCTGGATCTTGATCTTGCTTGTATTTTTCAAGCATACTAGGCATAGTGCTAACGTTAAAAGTTAATGCTGCTTGTAGTAAGCCTTCTTTAGTATATTTAGTAGGAAGTTTTTGTCTATCGTATGCTTTTTGCATTCCATAATTAAACGCTTTTTCAAATTCACTTTCGTTTTCAATTACTTTTTTTTTACTTCTTTCAATAGTTTTGATAGCTACTTCAGGTAATTTCTCTGGCATTTTGTAACGTGTAACATCACCTTCCATGATATTTTCGTTACCTATTTTGTCTATGATATTTGTTTGAATATCACTTAAAAGAGTTCGCTTTTCTTTTTTCTCGTCGGCCATGTTACGCTCCTGACGGTAATGATAAATTTACTCCGTATGCCATGTTGAATTCATCAACATCCGTTTGTGTTTGTATTTCTGAAAACATTATTAAAGCTTGTGGACTTTCTGCTAAAATTGATACGATGTCATCACTAATTTCTTTTGGTAATCTTGATCTTAATTCTTCGTAAGATAAACTGTCACCTGTGGGTGCAATTTCTTTTGGCATTGATTCTGTTTCTGATACCTCTGTTATTTGTTCTTGCATCATGTCAGCTCCACCACCCATTGCATAACCTATTCTACCACCTTCAGCTTTTGGTTGGGGTAAACCAATAGAATCTTTAACCATTTGATTATATAATTCTACGTATCTTCTAGCTGTTTCTTCTCCAACATACTTAGGATTTTCTCCAGCGTATTCACCTTCAACTACTTCTATCATCTCTCCATCAGGACCCATGACTTTAATTATTTTTTCACTGTTTGTTATGTCTTGTTGTATTCCAGCAATAACTATGTCTGCTTGTTCTTTGTTACCAAACAAAGATGTTACAGCAGGATTTTTACCTGTGTATCCCTGTAGTCTTTGCATTAAAATTGCTTGTTGTTGTGCAAAATCTTCATCAGGTAAAGCCTGATCCGTGTTTTGTTGTGCCTGTAATTCAAACAATGAACTCATAATATTTTGTATCTCAGCATCGTTTGCTTGCTTTGCAAACATTTTAGATCCGCCTTCTGATCCAAGAATATCTGCCTGTGCACCAATTAATGTTTTAAACATATCAGAT
>Ga0209833_1001375_pt1 | contig 16224 bp, 15 predicted proteins | sample COGITO_mtgs_1105_3_FD_184797 | JGI IMG/M metagenome (GOLD analysis project Ga0209833, IMG submission 184797) | Pelagic marine microbial communities from North Sea - COGITO_mtgs_110506 (SPAdes) (version 2) | ecosystem: Environmental > Aquatic > Marine > Epipelagic ... | reverse complement strand
CAATAATGCCCTGTTTGGCAAACAGGCGCTTTGCTTTTTTAATTTGTGCTTGCGAGTGATTGCGCGATGTTGAGTTTGAAGAACGAAGCTCCCCAATACTCAACGTACAAGTTGTTAGCTTCATGCTAACTCCTTTCGTTCAGATAGGTCTTCATTCTTGAAGGTAAAAAGACAAACTAATCTTAGCTCGCCACGCATCTACGATAGAATAAACATAACATATTTTGACTATCGCTGCAAACGTTTACGCTTTTACTTAATCCTTGATGTTATATTTTTCGAGGTGACTGATTTAGGCTGTGATGCGATCCACTAAGCATATCTTGATTGGGATTGGAGGGTGTCAATGTAGGGTCTTGAGAGGTGTTTGGCTTTGTCTGTGAACGCCGTCGCGGTGCACCGATTATTGCATAAATTTTATTTTACTTGCAAAAAACAATTAATTGTGGAAAACAATTAAATATAGAATTATTATGATTCTCATTTATTTTCAACAAACACTCTGGGGAGGGAAAAATGAAAAAAAATATTATAAAAGCATTATTAACATCAGCTGTATTGGTACCGTTTGCTACGTCAGCTATTGCTGGAAGTGAGGCGCGTACAGATTTAGTGATAGCAGACCTTGGTCAGCCTGAAACTAATCCTTGGGTAATAAATCGACATCGCTTCGAAGGTTGTGTCGCAGATGCATTGGGAGTTACACTCAAGGAGTATGATGATCAGAACTCTGAAGAACAGCATGTTTCGCAAGCAGAATCTATTATTGCAAGTCAACCTGATGGATTAATATTTAATCCTTTGACAGCACCTGCTGGAATTCAAGTTGCAAGATTATTAGAAGATAATAATATTCCAGGCATTGCTGTAGGGCGTTTAGTCGTTTCAAGCTATGATGACGATTATCAGGGCGAAGACTTTATTGCCCAAGTTACGCAAAACAATGATACGTGGGGCGAAGCAATGGGTCGTGCTACTGTAGAATTGGGATATAAAAAAGTAGCCATGATATGGACACAGAAAGGTAATATTTCTGCTGCTGAAATCTGGCATGGAGCAGCTCGTGAACTTGAAAAAGGTGGCGTAGAAGTTGTTGCTGAAGCATGGGATGTATTAAGCCGTGAAAATGGGCAAAAATATGCTGAACAATATATTGCACGTTTTGCACCAGGTGAAGTTGATGCATTTATCGTAATTGGTGCGGTAGCGGGCCTTGGGAGTAAGTTTGCTATAGATCAAGCTGGACGTGATGATATTGCCGTAATTACAACTGATATAGACGAGCAAGTTGCTGAGTTTATAAAGCAGGGTGAATTGGAGTTTTCAATTGGTGGTCACTGGATGGTGGGCGGATTTGGTCTAATTCAGCTTTATGATTATCTTCATGGTCATCCAATAACAGATACCCAACCAAAAGTAGGTTTAATACCTGTTACAGCAGAAAATGTTGAAACCTATGCTAATGGATTATTAAATGGCTGTATTTTGTCTCCTGAGACTGTACGAAGCCTGAGTAAAGTACACAATCCAGATGCGGATCTTGTTGGATTTATTAATGATTGGCAAGCAAACTGGCAATCATTTGTAGAATAGTATTTTTTCCCAACGGTACTATAAAAGTGCTTCCAAGTAAATCTCCTTGGAAGCACGGATTAAATATAAAATAATAATAAGAGGTAAAAATGAGACTATTTGGATATACTCCTGAGAGAGGTGCAGCAGCCGGTGATACTATGCCTTTTTTCCATGCTGGAAAGTGGCATCTTTTCTTCTCTCAACCGCCAGTTGATGCTTGGGAATATGTTGAACGTGCCCGTGTTTCGACAGCTTATATTAGGTCTGATGATTTGGTAAACTGGGAAGTGATGCCTGATGCTTTTGGTCCAGGCGAACATGGGGAGTGTGATGGTGATGGTATTTGGACTGGTTCTGTTATTGAGCATGAAGGTAGATTTCATTTCTTTTATACAGGTTACAATCGACAATCCACATCACCACAGACCATATGTAAAGCTACTTCTAAAGATATGAAAATTTGGGATAAGAAAAAAAATAATCCATTGATTACTCCAGACCCTCGTTGGTATGAAACTGTTGATTGGCGAGATCCGTTTGTCTTTTTCGATGAGAAGGCTGAATGTTTTAAAATGTTGATCTCAGCTCGCTTAAAAGAAGGCCCTCAATTTCGTCGTGGTTGTGTTGCTGTTGCTGTATCGAATGATCTGGAAAACTGGGAAGTTTGCCCACCTCTAAAGTCTAGTATGCTTACCCATTGCCCAGAATGCCCTGAAATGTTTAAATTAGGAGACTGGTGGTACTTGGTCGAAAGTAGGTATTCTGAGCGGATGCAAACTGTTTATCGTGTTTCGAAGTCACCGGAAGGACCATGGGAAAGCCGTAAACTTGATAGTTTAGATGGGCGTCGTTTTTATGCTGCAAAGTCTGCAAGTGATGGTGAGCGACGCTACAGTTTCGCATGGATACCCTTTCGAAAACATAATGATCCCAAAAAGAATTGGGTCTGGGGTGGAGAACTTGGAAGTCCTCGTGAATTGATTTCGTTGAATGATGGTACATTAATTAGTTGTTTACCAAAAGAAGTTTACGACAGTTATGATGCGGTTATAAAATACGAATTTCGCCCTATGATGGGAGAATGGAACTCGAGTGAAAGTATAAAATGCGAAGCTATTGGTACATACGCATATGCGTTTTTAGATGGACCAAGTTGTGATGATGTACTTTTAGATGTTATTATAGAACCTACAGCTAACACTGAAGCCATGGGAGTTTTGATTGAACCTTCTGGAAATGATGATCTTGAGAGTGGATACTGCCTTTCGATCGAACCTATGAAAGAGCGTGTTGTATTTGACCGATGGCCTGCAGAAATGGACCCACTTTGGGATAGTTTGGTGCTAAATGAGCGACATGGTATTGAAGTGTCTCAAGAAATTGATAGTCCATTAGTTGAACGTCCGTTAGCTTTTAGCCCTAAAGATAGGCGTTATCACATTTTAATTATTCGCAAAGGATCGGCTATTGAATGTTTTGTCGCAGGGCAGGTTGTAGCTTCATTCAGAATTTATGAAATTTCTGATACCTCATCTTGGGGGCTTTTTGTCCAAGAAGGTGCTGCAATATTTCATAATCTTACATTCAAGGCATAAAGCATGGCTTTAATTACTTTAAGACAACTTCTGGATCATGGGGCTGAATATAGTTACGGAGTGCCTGCTTTTAATATTTCAAATATGGAGCAGGGGATAGCAATTATGGATGCAGCGTGCAAATTTGATGCACCTGTAATATTGCAAGCTAGTCTGAATGTGCGAAATGTATACGCAGGCGACCGAATGATAGTTGGCATAGTAAATGCGCTTGCAGATATGTATCCGAAAAACCCAATATGTCTTCACCAGGATCATGGTCATAATGAACAGGCGTGTGTAAGCGCTATCGGTGCTGGCTTTACCTCAGCAATGATGGATGGTTCATTGATGGAAGATGGTAAGACACCTTCTGACTATTCACATAATGTTGATATTACTAGGCGAGTTGCGCAGATAGCTCATTGGATTGGGGCATCTATCGAAGGTGAACTTGGTGTATTAGGCTCTTTGGAAACGGGTGAAGCTGCTCAAGAAGACGGGTCTGGTGCAGTAGGTAAAGTAGACTTAAATCATCTTTTAACAGATCCTGATCAAGCTGCTGATTTCGTTTTAGCTACGAAAGTTGATGCACTTGCAATTGCCTGTGGCACATCACATGGAGCTTATAAATTTACGCGAGAACCTGATGGTGATATATTATCAATAGCACAGATTGAGGCAATCCATAAACGCTTGCCAGAAACACATCTGGTCATGCATGGCTCTAGTTCAGTTCCACAATACCTACAGGATTTAATTAATGCCAATGGTGGTGATATGCCACAAACTTGGGGTGTTCCAGTTGAAGAAATCGAACGTGGCATTCGGCATGGAGTTCGTAAGGTTAATATTGATACTGATTGCCGTATGGCAATGTCTGGCGCTATGCGCCTTTTTGCAAAAAATAATCCGCAATCATTTGATCCGCGTGCATTTTTCTTAGCTGCTATGGAAGAGCTCAAGTCACTGGTTAGTGATCGCTTTGAGCGATTTGGTACTGCTGGACAAGCGCATAAAATAAAGCCGATTGCATTAGCTGAAATGGCAAGCAGATATACATCTAGTGAGCTTGATCCATATGTGGTGTCAAAATGACGCGAGCACTTTTTATTGGTAGATCAGTTTTGGATATAGTTTCTTTAGTTAGAGAATTCCCAGGAGCCGATGGAAAAGCTAAAGCTGTAATTAATGATTTAATGCCTGGTGGTTCATCACTAAATGCATCTATTGTATTTTCTCATTTAGGAGGTGAAGCAACCTTAGCAACTTCTATTGGATCTCCTAATCTTATTAGTAACTTTGTTGAAACTGACATTAGAAAATACTCTGTAAACCTTGAGGATGTTTGTGAAGATGTCAACTACAAAATCCCATTGTCGACAGTTATTTCTTCAAGTGATTTGGGAACACGTATGATTATAAACGGTTTTCAGGATGACTGTAAAAATCTAAAAGATATGACTAGTATTTTCGCAAATGATTACAAATTGATTCAGCTTGATCAATATGAGCGACCATTTGTAGAAATGAATTATGATAATATACGTGCTTTTGAAGGGCAGGTCATACTTGATGGTGGTAGCTGGAAAAATTGGTCATTAGACTTTCTTCATCTTGCAGATATTCCCATAGTTTCAGAAACGTTTCTTAAAGATGGATTCAAGGCTTTCGCAGAAATGTGTGATAACTTTGGAATATCGCGTTGGGCCGTAACATGTGGGTCGAATGGTGTCATTTGGAAAGATAATGAAAAAACAGGCCAACTACCTGCTATTTCTATAAATGCAGTAGATACTCTAGGTGCTGGTGATATTTTCCATGGTGCATTTTGTTATGCTTTTGCAAAAACCTATAAATTTGTCGAAGCTTTAAGCTTTGCAAATGAGATTGCTGCAAAATCATGTGAAAGTTTTGGCACGCGGAGCTGGATGGATGTCTAAAGAAATTTCTGAATATGACGAATTATTTTGTAAACTATTTCCTCATTGTGTAAGTTCAAATCTTGAAAATAAAACTCCATTTATAGTAGGTATTTCTGGCCCACCAGCGTCTGGAAAATCTACACTCTCTGAGCGAATTGTTAGTGATCTTTTAAATGTTGGAATTAATGCATGCTTTTGTCCAATGGATGGGTTTCATCTAAGCAATTCAGAGCTTGATATATTGGACCTTCGGTCGGTAAAGGGGAGAATTGATACTTTTAATGCAAATGAATTTGTTTCAGCCTTAAAGCAATTGAAAGATAAAAAACCTTTCTGGTGGCCAACGTATTCGCGTATTAGACATAATCCCATTGCAGAGGGTATCCATATTTCTGGCACTGAGGCGGTATATATCATTGAAGGTAATTATTTATTGGAAACAACTGAACCTTGGAATGTTGTTAAAGATTACTTGGACATTTCTATTTTTGTGGATATGCCAGATGATTTATTACACCAGAGATTATTGAAGAGGCATAAGAAAAGTGGTCGATCAGAACTTCAAGCAATAAAAAAAATCAAAGAAATAGACATGCCTAATGCTGAAAACATCAGAATAAATAGGCAAACTGAAGATATATTCTTCAATGAGAATTCTAATGATATGTAATTTTTTTCAATTACTTGTAAAAAACAATCAAAAACCTTTAGTATGTATAATACATATTTATAGGAGTCGATATTAATGAATGTAGCACGTAAAGGGTTATCATTAGGCGGTGTCTTGGGCTATAATCGAAAAGTCATACTGAAAGTTATCCATGATTTGGGAAGTTGCTCGCGTAAAGACATTAGTGATGTGACTGGTTTAGATCAAGCTACTATTACAAGGGCTATTAATACATTATTAGAAAATGGAATTGTTAGTGAGGTTGGGCTTATTAAAGGTGGGCGTGGCAGGCGATCGATTAATCTAAATTTCTCTTCGAGTGGAAGATATATGCTTTGTTTACGCCTCCAACGGCGCAGTTTTTCACTGGCAGTTTTTAATCTTCGCGGAGAGCTAGTTGATTCTGAAGAGTTACCTATTTTAAGTGGCACCTCAGCATTAAAGAATTTTTCTCATATCAAACAAAAAATTGAAAAAAAAATTCTGACTTATAAACAGATTGATGGAATTGGTATTGCAGTACCTGGACCATTTCTTGAGCAAGATGAGCGAGTTATACTTATAACTGAGAGCCCTGAATGGCAAGGATTTGACCTAGTTCCAGAGCTTCGATCTAGTTTTGAATCCCTCTCTTTTTTTTCAACGCACGATGCAAAAGCTGCAGCACTTGCGGAATGGCGACACAATGCAAGAAATTTTAATGCAAAGGTATTACTTTATATTTCTGCTGGCCAAGGTATTGGCTCAGCTCTTGTCGTAGAAGGTGAAATATATCGAGGTGCATTTGGATTGGCTGGAGAAATAGGCCACATGTCAATAGATACAAATGGCGCTTTATGTAAATGTGGCAATACTGGATGTTTAGAATTATATGCTTCTAGAATATCTCTAATTAGAGATATTAAAAAGCATAAGATGACTGAAGATAAAGAATATAAAAGTTTTTCTGATGTAGTTGATGCTTACAAGAATAATGATATTATTGTTACTAATGAAGTTAACAAAGTAGCTAGATATCTTGCTCATGGTATCACCAATTGTATTAATTTTACAAATCCTGACTTAATTGTAATTGGTGATGAATATGCTAACTTTGGTGTGCAATTTCTTAACGAAATTAAAAAGCAGATAAAAAATAACCTTCTACCTAGTGTTTATAAATTAGTAAAGATTCAGCTCAGTACTCTGTCTGAAGATACAGTACTGAGGGGCACGTTTCTTGACGCATTTTCTCAATCCTACCTTGGTTCGAGGCGTCATGAAAAAACTTGACTGAACAAAAAATTCAAAGGAAATGAAAAATGGAAAAAAGGCAAACAGTACCAATTCTAACGGTTGAAAATGTTTCAAAAAATTTTGGTGGTGTTCAGGCTTTGCGGGATGGATCATTTGAACTTAATCGTGGTGAAGTTGTTGCAATTGTTGGTGGTAATGGAGCAGGTAAATCAACTTTAGCAAAAATTATATCAGGTGCATATGTGCCAGATAGTGGTTGTATTTGTATAAACGGCGACGAAGTAAAAAGGTCAGATCATTCTGTGTCTTATATGCAAACTTGTGGCATTGAAGTGGTTTATCAGGACCTTGCACTTGTTCCTAATATGACAGCTCCTTATAATTTATTCCTTGGCCGTATTCCAACAAAATGGGGGATATTTGTAAATGAGAAAAAGATGCGTGAGAAGACACGTGAGGTTCTTGCTCAGTTAAATGTAACAACTGTTCAGGATTTGTCACAACCAATTTCTTCGATGTCGGGTGGTCAACAACAAAGCATTGCTATTGGTCGAGCAATTGCTTGGGGAAGTGAAATCGTTATTCTTGATGAGCCGACAGCTGCACTTGGGCCTAATGAAACTTCTGAAGTAGAGAAACTTATTGAAGATGTTCGGGATAAGCATGGTACATCTTTTATTTTGATAAGCCATAATCTTGATCAAGTTAGGCGACTAGCTGACCGAATTATCGTAACCCATCATGGAATTACATCTCAAGAATTCAGACGAGATGAAATAACTTCAGATAGGCTTGTTAAAGCTATTACGTTGGGTGAATAAGGAGAAAAATATGATAAATTATTTTAAAATAATTAAGCCTTCAATCAGTACTAAAAAAATTGAGAAATTACGCGATTATGTACCGTTTATTGCGATTGGGCTCGTTATATTAATGTTTTGGATGATATCAGGTGATCGTTTTATGTCAGTCAGGAACTGGACCTTCATCGCACAACAAACACCTGTCCTAATGCTTCTTGCATTTGCACAGTTAATCATCATCACAACTGGTTCAATCGATATATCTGTTGGTTCTAGTCTTGCCTTTTCTGCATTTCTTGGAGCGATTGGAATGCTATGGTTTGGTGATGTTGGATTAATTGTTGGTGTTCTTGCTGGAGGGTTGGTTGGAATGGTTAATGGGATTATAATCTCATTATTAAAGATTCCCTCATTCGTTGCTACACTTGCGATGCTGATCATTGTTCGTGCGCTGGTAATTATTGCTTCAGACGGAACATCTATTTATATTACTTCGGGCACTGGTGCCTCTGGTGGTAATATAACATCAGTTACAGCGCCTTGGCTTCTGTCCATGGGAAAATTTCCAGCAATCTTTATAATAGCAGCTGTTGTGGCTTTTTCTATGTGGATATTTTATGAAAAGACAGTTTTTGGTCAACAATTACGTGCTGTTGGTGGTAATGAAAAAGTACTTCGTCTTGTAGGTATTAATCTCACTCTCTTTAAAATAAAAGTTTTCGCTGCTGCTGGACTTATGGTTGGCTTGGCTGCGTGCGTTAATCTAGCTAGAGCTGGAGCAGCTACTCCTCAGGCAGGCATGATGATGGAACTTGATGCAATAGCAGCTGTTGCTCTGGGTGGTACTCCTTTGACGGGTGGTTATGGAAGCGTAGTTAAAACAATCATTGGTGCTTTAACGCTGACTATTGTTCGCAATGGCTTGACTATTGCCGGTGTTCCACCATCTTGGAGCCAAGTTGCTTTAGGTGTTTTACTTATTAGTGCCATTGCTATTTCATTAAATCGAAATAAGATTGATGTAGTGAAATGATAACCTTGAACCTGATGCTTGATTTACTTGGCATTGTCAGACAAACTTGACGGGCAAGCGGCTAATCCTTAATTCTGGTTGATGACAGTAGAAAACCCATTCAAATATTTCAAAACTTCGTCCAAAATCATCCGCTTAGCAGTTATGTATTACGTGCGTTACCCTCTTAGTTTCCGCCAAGTTGAAGATATCTTGCATGAACGCGGCATTGATATATCTCACGAAACTGTACGGTTCTGGGTTGATAGGTTTGGTTCAAAATTTGCTAAGGAAATCCGAAAGAAGAGGGCGGGTCAACACTCAAACTGGCAATGGCATTTAGATGAAGTCTTCATCAAAATAAATGGTGAGAGATTTTACTTATGGCGCGCTGTTGATCATGAAGGGGAAGTTCTTGAATGCTTTGTTACAAAACGGCGTAATAAATCTGCGGCTAAGAAATTTCTCATAAAAGCAATGCGTAAACACGGCTCACCAATGATTATTACAACGGATAAGTTACCATCCTATAGCGCTGCTTTTTGTGAAATTGGCATTGCTGACAAGCAATTATGTGGAGGTCGGTCAAATAATCGGTGTGAAAACTCACACTTACCGTTTCGACGGCGAGAGCGAGCAATGCAGTTATTTAAAACAGCAGCTACGCTCCAGAGGTTTGTCAGTTATCACAGTCAAATATACAATCACTTCAATCATGAAAGACATCTTCAAAACAGACAGACTTACAAACAAAAACGCACAACCGCTCTTACGGAGTGGTTCCAAATCTGTGCTTCATAGGTTTATGTGATCATAGCGCTTTGAGATGGGCTAGGCTTTGTCTGACAACACCATATATTGTAATAAAATATTCCTTGCTCTTGAATAAATTGAGTATATTGTTTTGATACTAAATGTATTTGTGGAGAAAAAATTCATGTCTAGTGTTCAACTATCTGATGACACAAATGTAAGGGTTGATGAACAAGGATTTATCTATTTTGAAATTGATGATGGAGAAGATGACGCTCCTTTTGTATGTGGTGGAATTGGATTGGGTTATGTTATTGATGCCATGGAAGAAATTTTAGCACTTAAAAATGAAGAGGATAAAACATTTGCCGTTGAAAATTACCCCTTAGTTGAAGTTTCTCTAATTGATGATGATTTTTGTTTAATGAATAATGAGGATGAAAATTTTTGGGAAATTGTTGCGGGTAAAGACGTGTTTCTTGCGGCGCTAAAAAGTTTTATTCCTGAAGAATAATTTTATATGAATTTAAAAAACTCTCAAAAAATTTTGTACATGAAATTATTTAAATTTTTTATTCTGAGGGTTTTATAGCCTTATTATATTCTATCAATAATTCAGCAAACGTTATAGTATAATTTTTAGGAATTTGTGATACTAATTTTCCACCTTTTTTCAATCTTGGCTGGATTGGTGTCATGTCATCAAGAAAATAATAAGTCGCTTCTGTATCTTTTTTAAGTGTATCATCTTTAGAGTTAACGGCTCTTTTCCATCGCTCTAGATGACGCTTTTTTTCATCCTTTTTATACGATGCATTCTCTAAGAATCTTTCACATGTCGGCTTTACATTTTGCCATTCAATGTTCTGAGTTGTTATAATTCCTAAGATTTTTGAAATACTGCCAAGACCAGGATTGTCAGTTTTATTTGTAAAATATGGAGCAAAATAAAGTGGAGAACCCTTCACCTTATCTCTTCGATAAAGACCATATTCATATTTGTTTAATTGATCTGGTTCACTTAGGTCCTGAATTAGTATTTCTTTTTGATTAGACATACCATATCGCCTTTCATAATAACTTAAAAAATCTTTTAGCTCCGCTTCAGATTCTGTAGGTGAGGAATCTTCTGTAGATGAGGAATCTTCTATAGATGAGAAATCACTGATAAGTTTACGCCAATTTAAATCAATAACTTTAATATCTGTATTTTTTTCTAGCAAATTAATTCCAGATTGGTGTGTTAAAAATACGAAATATTTTTGATGTGCATTTTTTTTCAGAAGTAAATGTTTATAATTTATATATTGTTCACTTGTTGCTTTATTACTGCTTACTTTACACTCAACAATAATATAATATTTTTTATCATTATCAGTAAACTCTATCTCTATATCCGTCCTGCCACGTTTGTATTGACCTGATATTTCTTTTTTAAAGCTTTTTTCAATCTCTATCACGGCTGTTTTTAAACAGTCATCGCGATTTGATTCCAACTTTATATCAATTGCCTCAAGAAACTTTTCAAAAACTGTAGAATGTTTGCTTACCAAGTATGCTATAATCTTAGATAAATTAGTTTCTTTTTTTGTACTATCCGCAATATCAAATAGATTATGAAGACTATTTTTTTGATCTTTTTCTTTAATTTTCATTTTTAATTACTCAATGTGTTTTATATCAATTATTGAAAAATATTATAAAAGTTTTTAGAATCTTAATTAGATATACTATCTGTCCAAATGGCTTCCATGCCTGAATTCTCCATCATGGTAAGATCCAAATCTTCTTCATCGTTATCAAATGCCCAATTCCACATTATACCCGTTTGAAGGCCCCATTCGCTTTCTAACCAATCATTCAAATCATCTTCTGATATTTTTTCTTTTATTGAAACACCAATCCAAGCTTCAGCCCGAATTAATGGTAAATTATTAGTAGAAAATTCCACACCTACAACATTAACTTTAATTGCACTGAATTCTCCATGGTTTTTGTTGTCAAAGTAATTTTCCCAATCTTCAAAATTTTCAGCAATAAAATTACATTTTATGAATTTTGAAACCAACATACATATTTCTGATGTGCTCTTGCCTCCATTGGCATTCCAAACGTTTTTAGCCTCTATGATTTCGCTTGGTATTAGATTTTTATTAGGATCGTCAGTCGCAGAAAACCATTCTACATTTGTGTATATTATTTTATTTTTCATTCTTCTTTACCTCTGTAATTTTTCAATTAAATGGTTTTGCTTTTAAACAGCTAATTTCAATTTTACTTTATCAAGTGTGATATTTTTTTGCAGGTGATGAATTTATTTGTAGATTTTTTTGTTTGTGTGAAAACCAATATGCTTTTTCACATAGAAGGTCGCAAATATATTGAGATTTTTGCATTTTAACTTTCACAATAGTGTTTTTTATTTTTTGAAAATACCAAAGTACACAATATTGCAAAAATATGAATTATGGTTAATGATGTCAATGTGATATCAAATTGTAAACGCGATTGATTATGTTAATTTATTTTTCCCTTGATTAGTATTAAATATAGCAGGGGGATGCCTTTGAATTCAGCAATTTCAAGCCAACCGCAGCGAAAACACACTAAGAGAGAACGCTAACATGAATAATATCGAAAAATGTAAAAAGCTTACGCAAGAGCGCGACTGGGCAGGGTTGTTTGAGCTTAATGGGCTTGAGATAGACTCGTTTGGAACAAAGAAAGAATTGAGCGTTCTTGGTGATTATCTGCAAAAAGATGAGGTTGTATTTACATTAGTTTCGGGAATGATTTCACAATCTGAAACATCAACTGACTTCGGTTTTGGAGCAAAAAATTGGATTTCAGCGCTTACTAGTGAGCGTATGCTGTGCTTAGATTATGCAATGCTGTCGTCATCTATTAATACTCAGAGTTTCAGATTAAATCAGATACAGTCTGTTTCAGCCTCGCAGGGTTGGTTTTTTGGTAAAATCACTGTTGATATTGGAGCAGGATTGATTGTTATTGATAACTGCGAGAAGCCACATGCTAAGGTCTTTGCAGAATTGGCAAATCAGTTAATTCGGCAGAAAGAAGAAGATGAAACTTTACTTTCAGGAACTAGCGTGTCCATAGTTGATGAAATTTCAAAGCTAAATGATTTACATGTCAAGGGTGTCTTGACCGCGGATGAGTTTTCGAAAGCTAAAGAAAAATTAATTGCGAAGTTATAAAACTTTGTGATTTTCTAGAAAAATATAGCTTGATAGAGATTGGAAAACAGTCATCTGAGACATAAAATTAAGTTCAGCTATCACTGTTAGACTGTGACATTTGGTTTCATCTTGAGCATGATAATTGTGTGTATTATCTTTATGCTTTCCTTTTAGGCGCCTTTCGCTTTAGCTCGAGCATTGCCTGATGCTGGACAGCAGAAATCAAATCATATTTTTTTAATATGAAAATAATAAACTAATGGTGCTTATGTACTCAAAATGAAACTTAGTAGATTAAGAAAACATTGGACATTAGGCAAATTTTCGAACTAAAATGATACTTAGAAATATTGCAAAGCTGTCTTGAAAAACAGAGTTGGTACTCATAGACATGGAAAGATTATGACAGATTTGATGAGAAATAAGAGTAAAATGCGTTACGTAAAGACATTTTTAACAATAATTTGGGTGTTTATAATTAAATTACCATTATTAATAATTTGGCGCCTTTTTTGTGCGCCTGGAACAATGTTTATTTCTGTAAAATATTTTTTTCCCACAGAATGGGGTAAAGATAGAAACGTAGCAAAATCAGGAAGAGATTATCGTAATGTTGGCGTCATGGCGCCAATTTATTCAATTGTATTTTATTTTGGTCTAATTCTCATATTAAGTGGTTAATGGCACACAAATAAGAAAGAGATAAAATTTACTTAGAAATTTGAAAATAAAAAAGAGACTAAATTTATCATGGCTGAAAATAATAAAGAAGACGATAAAAAAAATAATAACGAAAAAAGTCCCAATAAAAAAAGTTCCACTATTAATTATAATTTGATTGGACTGGTTATAATATCTATAGCTGCATTTTTTGGTTTTGGTGCTATATTTAGTCAAATGCAGCTTAATATTGGCGCTCAAGCTTCTTCTGCAGCATTTGCTGCTCTTTTTATACTTTTATCAACAAAATTTCTAATGGATAAAGAAAGCGAAAATAAGTTAAAAGCTGAAAAGGAAATTAAAGTATTTGATGATAATCTCAAGGATTATAAGATGGCATCCCAAAAGATGTTAGATATTATGGAAAATAATACAATAACGGAAAAAGAACTTCATGTACTCATGCACAGTCATGCTGATTTAATTATTTTGGGACATGTTAGTGCAATTGAGGCATCAAGTAATTTTATTAAAATATGTCAAAATATTTTATTAGAAAGTTTTGGAAAGTCAGAAGTAATAGACTCACGTAATCATGCATACAACATCTCAGTTGAAAAGAGTGAAGAACTTTGGAAGCAAATTGTAGACTTCCAATTAGCATCTAGAGATGGTCTCAATTTAAAAGATGATGCCTTAGTGGCTGACAATCTTTTGGAAACGTTTAGAGAGTTTAATGAAAAACAAAATGATATTGATATGCAAATATCAAACATACTAGGTGTGAATGACTGGTTATTATATAAGAATAATGTAGGTCACCCTAAAGATTCAAATGAATACCATGATGTAAAGAGAGATACAGAGCGATTGATAGAGATAATGGTGAATGCTGGATTGAAAGTGACTATCAAAAAATCCCAAATTTCGTTTGCAAATCCTGAGCACAAAAAAGAAGCTAGAGTCATTTATCTAAATAATTATTCAACACAAAAGAAAAGATTTAGTTTGTCATTTGCGGGCACTGAAAACTATGAATTTTTTAAAGAACTTGAGACTAAATTAAAAAAATTTAAACCTAATTTACGAAATGCAAGAGGTAAATTCGATATAGTCTTCTACGTAAAAAGTGAAAATTTAACAGACCCAATCATTCCTAAAATGTTGAAGGCTTATATGGACGAGTTGCATAAATAAAAACCTCTCTCATGAAAGAATTCTTTTAATGTTTTTAACAAAAAGTAGATTTGTAACGGCGCTCACCTGTCCAACTAAATTATTTTACATGGCCGATACTAATTATGCCAATCAATCGGTCGAAGACACGTTTCTGGCGGCGCTTGCTGAAGGTGGTTTTCAAGTTGGAGAATTAGCCAAACAATATTTCCCTGAAGGCATAAACATTGGCACTTTGGACACAATAAAAGCATTGGCTAAGACAAATGAACTTCTTAAAAATAAAAACGTAATAATCTTTGAAGCTGCAATAAAATATGAAAATTGTTTTATAAGGGTCGATGTTTTAGAGAAGAAAGGTAACTTTATTAAAATTCATGAGGTTAAAGCAAAGTCATTTAACGGTAATGAAGCTACAAATTTCTTAAAAAAAGATGGTACACCTAATTCTATCTGGAAAAAATACCTATATGACGTTGCTTTCCAAAAATGGGTTTGTTCTCGTGCACTTTCAAATAATATGATTTCTGCCCACCTGATGCTAGCTGATAAATCAAAAAGAATAGCAGCTTCAGGTTTAAATCAAAAATTTAGAGTTTTAGAGGTAAATGGACGAAAAGATGTTAAAGTAGAAAGTGATATTCAGAAAGAGCATTTAAGCCCAGAAATTTTAACTTCTGTTAATGTAGATAATATTTGTGCAGGCATTTTTGCTGCTACTGATCATGGATTGGGTGTTGATGAAACTTTTGATCAAATGGTTATGAGACTTTCATTTGCTTGTGAGCAGGGACAGATAATTCCATCTCAACTTGGTACGCATTGCGGCCAATGTGAATTTGTATGCTCAAACAATGATAAAATAATTAAAAAGAAAGATGGACGTTTGGAATGTTTCAAACGAATTCTTGGTATTGATCCTGCAGTTTTTGATAAGCCTACCATTTTTGATCTTTGGAATTTTAGAGGAAAACAAAAATTTATCGACGAAGGTAGAATAAGCTTAAGCGATCTTGATGAAGATGACATAAATATTTCTTCAAATACTTATGGCATGTCGAATTCAGAAAGACAGTGGCTTCAAGTGCAAAAAGCCAAGGATAATGACGACACCGAATATTTAGATCGTAGTGGGCTTGAAGACGAGATGAGCAGTTGGGTATATCCACTCCATTTTATTGATTTCGAAACAACTATGGTTGCAATTCCATTTGGAGCGAACCGAGCGCCATATGAAGGGATTGCATTTCAATTTTCGCATCACACAGTAGATAAAGACGGTACTGTCAAGCATGCTGGTGAATTCCTAAATGTGGAGCCTGGGTATTTTCCAAATTATGATTTTGTGAGAGCTCTCAAAGATGAATTATCTCAAGATGATGGGTCTATATTTCGTTATTCAAATCATGAAAATACTTACTTAAATCTTATAATTGAGCAGCTTCAAGTAGATGCTGAACCGCCGCAAGATAAAGACGATCTAATACAATTTATTAAAACTATAACTCAGTCCTCCAAGAAATCTGATGATTTCTGGATTGGTGAAAGAACAATGATAGATTTACTAGAAGTAGTTAAAAAATTCTACTTTGACCCTCGCACGAATGGTTCAAATTCAATTAAGTATATTTTGCCAAGTA